>ENA-OQHA01000377-OQHA01000377.1-human-gut-metagenome-genome-assembly--contig:-NODE-377-length-22859-cov-3.828128_pt1 | contig 22859 bp, 21 predicted proteins | sample MGYA00242558_ERZ504707 | MGnify/ENA primary metagenome ERZ504707 (study PRJEB26092, sample SAMD00036197) | human gut metagenome | host: Homo sapiens | study: EMG produced TPA metagenomics assembly of...
GATGGACACACCCGTTCCCATCCCGAACACGGAAGTTAAGCATCATAACGGCGACGATAGTGTGAAGACGCGACAATAGCAAGCTGCCAGGTCCTTTTTTTATGCCTTCCACATGGAGGGCTTTTTTAGTACAAAAAAACATCTATCTTACGATAGATGTCTTCTCATTAATAAACTTGAATACTTTATTCCAATAAGCGTCTGGATTTACATATAAGCTATTGGCATGTGTTGCGCCTTTAACACTATATAATTCTTTCTCACAATTTGCTGCCTTATATACTTCTAATCCCATTGAATAAGGAACAAAATCATCTTTTGTACCATGAATAAACATCATTGGTTTATTACACTTCTTGACTGCTTTTAGACTACTTGCTTTTTTAAAATCATAACCTGCTTCAATATTCGACATCATATTTGAAATATCCATCACTGGAAATGGTGGTAAACCAAATCTTTTATCTAATTCACTAGAGAATATATCATATACACTTGTATAACCACAATCTTCTATATAACCTACTACATTTTTTGGATGATCTCCTGACAACATCATTGTAGTAGCACCACCCATGGATACACCATGTACTATAATCTTTGCTTTTGGATCTTTATTCAAAATCCAATTAATCCAAAGCTTCATATCATTCTTATCAAGATACCCCATTCCAATATGATTCCCTTCACTCTTACCAGAAGCACGATCATCAGGTAATAATACATTATAACCATGATCATAATAAGTACGTCCAAAAGGCATCATATTTCTGTTGTCCACCTTATAACCATGAATAACGAGAGCCCATTTATGTGAGTCTTGTGTTTTATAGTTACCAGATAGTTTTAACTTATCCTTACTTGTAATTGATGTTAAGGATGTTTCCTTATAGAAAGCATCTGCTTTCTTCATCTCATCCTCTTTATTCTTATTCATAATCAATTCATTACTATTTGAGGCATGTACAGTTGTCTTCACATTTCTTTCGCTAGAATTACTTGCAGGAGACAAAGCATAATTCACAAAATAATGACCTACTCCAATACTTCCACAAAGTAATATCAATACAATTAATCCTATAATCTTTTTCTTCATATATTCACCCCAGAATGTATTGTATACTAATATTGGTTTGAAGTTAATAGTTTTAATATCAAAGAATTAAAAAAGCATACAAATATATAGATTATGTAAAAGTTATTTGAATACCCATAATCTGCAGAAACAGTCTTTTTTATCTTTGTTTGTTCTTTGTTTCTAATACTGTTTAAGAGGAACTTATTAAAGACGTGTTTATAGCATACCTGTGGTTTGTGGGTATTCAAAAAAGTTCTTATTTAAATAGATTTATACTTGCATTCCAAAGTCTGAAAATGATGTACGATTACAAGCTAAACTTGACAGTAAGAACCCCACGGGCTTGCCCGTAGGAGTAGTCAGTCTAGATATATTCTGGCTTGCTCTCGCAATTATTATTGCATTTATCTGGTATCTCACATCAAAGAAACATAAGGAAAGGAAATAAATGGCAACTATTATGGGTAAAAGATTAAAGAAATTACTTTTATGTATGACAATTTTATTATCAGTGACTGTATTTAATATATTCCAGGTAACTGCTGTTGATGTGAACAAGAATTGTTCACTTACACTTAATGAATGTTTATCAAGGCTAAATGTTCATTTATATCGTGTCGCAAGTGTTTCTAAAGATGGCAGTTATGAATATACAGATTAATTTAAAGATGCAGAAAATACTTCTATTGATTTAAATAAGCTATAAACAAGTGAAGAATTAAAAAATGCAGCTATGACTTTAAAAGGTTATGCTGCAAACAAAGAAGGTATGACTAAGACAACAACTTCTTCTACTTTAACTTATTCAAACTTAAATACAGGTCTTTATTTGGTTGTGGCAGATAATTTAGTAATAGATGGTAAGACATATACTTATTTACCTTATCTTATTTCTTTACCACAAAGTACTAAGTATGATGTATCTATTAATTTTGTGAAATATTCAGAAGTTCATTCTCATGAATATAAAATTATTAAAAAGTGGAAAAACAATGGTTCAACTCATCTTAAGTCAATAGAAGTAGAACTCTATGATGGAAATACATTTCTTAAAACAATCACTTTAGATGCAGCTCATAACTATGCTTATTCATGGAAAACTGAACAAGTAATGAACTACAGTATTAAAGAAAAGAATGTAAAAGGGTATAAGGGTATTGTATCAGTAAGTAGTAATGATGCAAAAACAGAATATGTTATTACTAATACAAGTACATCTAGTACTGGTTCTCATGTAAAAACAGGGGATACTACAAGAATGAATCACTGGGTCACATTAATGGCTTTATCAGGATTATTTTTACTTATAGTAGGAACTCTATTTAGACATGAAAAAGATTAGTCAATTATTAATGACACTAGGATGTTTCTGCATCCTAGTGTCTTGTGCTTTATTTGGTTATTCATTCTATCGACAGAATAAAGAAATAAAGGATATACAAACACTATATACTCAAACAAAACAATTAATCCCCGATTCATATATTTCATCTGAGGATGCTTATTTAGATATAGATGGACATGATATATATGCGATACTTCAAGTCAATGATATCAAGTGGGTTATAGGTCATGAAGAAAGCCTTCCACATTATAAGAATAAGAATATAATCATTCCAGAATCATTATTGAAACAGGTGCAGTTATTAAAGAATAGGGATAAACTTACTATTCATACTGTATCAGGTGAAACAATAAAATATCAATTAGGAGTCATTGGTAAAGTAGATCAACTTTCAAAAAGCATACCTGCCCTGTATTGTAAGAATGGTTCTAGTTACTATTGTATTAATCTAATTAAAGTATAATATTTAGATAATACATAAAATATTGTGTAAAAGTATAAGAAAAATAGAAAAAGCAGTTGACATGAGTGTGATTATTCAGTATGATGAGTTCACAAATTAAGAACTACTAAGTATAAATACAATGAAAAGAAATAGTAGATATCTCAAAGAAGCATAGAGAATCCTTGGCTGGTGTAAAAGGATGTTTGAGGGATATTGAATTCATCTTGGAGTAGAGCGTTGAATGAAGTAGGCGTTTCCGGTCACAACCGTTATATTGTCAGAGTATGATAGTACTCGTTGAGATATATCTAGTGATAGATATATAAAATAAGGTGGTAACACGAAGATACACTCTCGTCCTTATAGGATGAGAGTCTTTTATTTATACAGGTAGAAGATAAGAGGAGAAAAGATTATGATTATTGTATTCAAACCAAAAACAAGTGAAGAAGATGTGAAGAAAATCCAGGCTAAGGTAGAAGAAAAAGGATTAGAAACTCATTTAGTTGTAGGTCATGATGTGACTATCTGTGGTGTAATTGGTGATACGACTAAAGTAGATCCTAGAGATATTGAAGTTTCACCTTCTGTAGAAAAAGTAATGAGAGTTGAACAGCCTTATAAATTGGCTAACCGTGCATTCCATCCTGAAGATACTATTGTGGATGTAGATGGTGTTAAAGTAGGTGGAGGCCATATGGCTCTTATTGCTGGTCCTTGTTCTGTAGAATCAGAAGAACAGGTAATTGCGATTGCGAAGGAAGTAAAAGCAGCTGGAGCTAATATGCTTAGAGGTGGTGCATTCAAGCCTAGAACATCTCCATATGCATTCCAGGGATTAGGTTCTACTGGTTTAGATTACTTAGTAGCTGCTAAGAAGGAAACAGGTTTACCAATCGTATCAGAACTTATGAGTGCTGATGATATTGATGAATTCAATGAAAAGGTAGACTTAGTTCAGATTGGTGCAAGAAACATGCAGAACTTCACTTTACTTAAGGAAGTAGGTGCAAGAGTTAAGAAACCTATCCTATTAAAGAGAGGATTAAGCGCAACATATCAGGAATGGATCATGAGTGCGGAATATATCATGGCAAGTGGTAATGAGAATGTCATCCTATGTGAAAGAGGTGTAAGAACATTCGAAACATATACAAGAAACACTCTAGACTTACAGGCTATTCCAGTACTTAGAAAAATGACTCATTTACCTGTAATCATTGACCCATCACACGCTGGTGGTAAATGGTGGTTAGTAGAACCAATGGCTAAGGCAAGTGTTGCGGCAGGATGTGATGGATTACTTATTGAAGTACATAATGATCCTGAACATGCATTATGTGATGGGGCTCAGTCATTAAAGCCTAAAAATATACAAAACTTATTGAAGAATTAAGAGAAATCAGTAAGGTTGTTGGAAAGGAAATCTAAAATGAAATTAAATGTAAACTTAGGAAAAGACAGTTATCCTATATATATTGAACAAGGTATCTTAAATAAAACAAAAGAACTAATTTCCCAGGTCTTCACAGGTGCGAAAATCGTTATTGTCTCTGACGATAACGTTTTTCCACTTTATGGAGAACAGTTAGTCAATCAGTTAAAAGATACTTATGAAGTCTCTACAGTAGTTATTCCTCATGGAGAACCATCTAAGAGATTTGATATTTTACCTTCTATTTATTCACAATTACTAGAAGCTAAGATTACAAGAACTGATTTACTTATTGCGCTAGGTGGAGGTGTTATTGGTGATTTAGCTGGATTTGTGGCAAGTACTTATATGCGTGGTATTAAGTTTGTACAGATTCCTACTTCATTATTATCACAGGTAGACTCTTCAGTAGGTGGTAAAGTGGCTGTAGATTTACCTGAAGGAAAGAACTTAGTCGGTGCTTTTAAACACCCATTGCTTGTTCTTATTGATCCACTTACTCTTAAAACATTAGATCCTCATTTTATTACTGATGGTATGGGAGAAGTCATTAAATACGGTTGTATCAAGGATAAAGAGCTATTTGATCAATTAGCTGGTTATAGAGACTTTGATGATCTATATAAAGACATTGATGAAATCATCTATAAATGTGTAGATATCAAAAGAGATGTTGTAGAAAAGGACTTATATGATTTTGGTGATCGCTTATGCTTAAACTTTGGTCATACTATTGGACACTCAATCGAGCAACATTTCCATTATGAAAAATATTCTCATGGTGAAGCAGTAGGAATCGGTATGGTAGCTATCACCCGTATCGCAGAACTTAAAGGATTATGTGAACAAGGCACTACTAAACGTATAGAAGAAGCCTTAAGTCACTATAACCTTCCTACTCATGCCAATGTCCCTACAAAAGAACTACTTAAAGCCATTGATCTAGATAAGAAAAACATCAATTCAACACTATCTTTTGTTTTACTTAAAACAATAGGAGAGTATTATGTACATAAGGATCAAAAAGAGATGATTCTGGAAGTAGAGGACATATAATGACAAAAATCACTATTACACCAAAAACACTTCAAGGAACAATTGCGGTTCCCCCTTCTAAATCATTAGCCCATCGTGCTATTATCTGTGCAGCCCTCGCACCAGGTATGAGCCGTATTAGCGGTATTGATTACTCAGAAGACATTGAAGCCACAATAGAAGGTATGAAAGCCTTAGGTGCTATTATTAAACAGGAAGGCGATACTTTAATTATTGATGGTTCTATTACTTTAGGACTAGGAAGAGTAGAAATAGATGCCCATGAATCAGGTTCTACATTACGTTTCTTAATGCCTTTATCACTCGTTAACTTTTCTCGTGTACATTTTGTAGGTAAAGGAAAACTTGGACAAAGACCACTTGATGTATACTATGATATCTTTGATAAACAAAAGATTGCATACCTTAGAAAAGACTCAGAACGTTTAGATGTTATTCTAGATGGTCAGCTTCATTCAGATATATTTGAAGTACCAGGTAATGTTTCTTCACAATTTATCAGTGGTTTATTATTCACTTTACCTTTATTAAAGGGTGATTCTTTAATTAAAATCACTACACCACTAGAATCTAAAGGCTATATTGACTTAACACTTGATATGTTAGAAAAGTTTGGTATTGAAATTATTAATCATGATTATCAGGCATTCCAGATCCGTGGTAATCAGAACTATAAACCATGTGATTACAATGTAGAAGCGGACTTCTCACAAGCTGCTTTCTATCTAGTTGCTGATTTACTAGGAAGTGATATTACACTTACTAATCTTAATATGCACTCATACAAGGTGATAGAGCTATTTTAGATATTATGGAACAGATGGGTGGAGAAATTGTAGAAACAAGTGCGGGTATTAAAGTAGTCTGCGACAAAATCAAACCTGCCACTATTGATGCTTCACAATGTCCAGATTTGATGCCTGTTGTATCAGTGGCTTGTGGTCTTGCAGAAGGGACATCACACATCATCAATGCATCACGTTTACGTATTAAAGAATGTGACCGTCTCACTGCTTCTGTAGAACTATTAAAAGCTGCTGGTATTGATGCAGTTGAAGAAGAAGACAGTATGACTATTGTTGGTTCTGATTCTTATAATAGTGCAGAAGTAACAGGTTCTAATGATCATCGTATGTGTATGGCTGAAGCTATTTTGTCTACACGTGCCAATGGTCCAATTACTATTGATGATAAGGATTGTGTTAAGAAGAGCTATCCAGGCTTCTTTGAAGACTTCACATCTCTAGGTGGTGAATATCATGAGTGCTAATTGGGGACATCATATCGAATTATCTTTATTTGGTGAAAGCATGGGAAGGCTATTGGTATCACAATAGGTCATCTTCCTGCTGGTATTAAGCTAGATATGGATGCCATTAATAAGGATATGCAAAGACGTGCGCCAGGTAAGAACCTAATGAGTACACAAAGAAAAGAAGCAGACGAAGTAGAAATACTCAGTGGTGTATTAGATGGTTTTACAACAGGTGCACCATTATGTGGAATTATTAAAAATACATCCCAGCATTCTAAAGACTATTCTTATTTGAAGGATAATATGCGTCCAGGACATTCAGATTATCCTGCTTATATTAAATATAAAGGCTTTAATGATGTGAGAGGAGGGGGACACTTCTCTGGCAGACTTACAGCACCAATCGTTTTTGCAGGTGCTATCGCAAAACAGATCTTAAAAGAAAAAGGTATTCATGTCGGTGCACATATTCTTTCTATTAAAGATGTGAAGGATACGCATTATCCATTAGATATTACTTCATCTTACTTAGAAGAACTAAGTCAAAAAGACTATCCTGTTATTCATGATGATGTATATGCTTTAATGCAGGAAACAATCGAAGAAGCGAGAAAGGAAGGCAATAGTGTGGGTGGAAAGATTGAATGTGCTGTCACTGGACTACCAGCAGGAGTTGGAAATCCTTTCTTTGATAGTATTGAAGCCCATTTATCACCATTACTCTTTAGTATTCCTGCAGTTAAGTCAGTTTCATTTGGTGATCTAGATGATATTACTTTACTTAAAGGATCAGAAGCGAATGATGCCTACTATTATGAAGGAGAAGAAGTGAAAACTTCTACAAACCATAATGGTGGTATTACAGGTGGTATAACTAACGGTATGCCATTACTCTTTACGGTAGGTATTAAACCAACCCCATCTATTTCCTTAAAACAGAATACAATCAATGTGAAAACACATGAAAATACAGAATTAGAAATCGTAGGAAGACATGATCCATGTATCATTCCTCGTGCGATTGTCGTTGTAGAAGCTATGGCAGCACTAGGTGTATTAGATATGCTGGAGGCACTATGAAAGATTTAAAAACATGTCGAGAAGAAATAGATGCAATCGATAAGGAAATTATTGCCTTATTTGAAAAACGTATGCATGTTTCTAAGGATGTTATTACATATAAATTAGCGCATGATATGCAGATCTTCCAGAAGGATAGAGAAAAAGAAGTTATCCAGAAGAATGTAGATCGTTTAGAAGATAAATCTCTAGAATCTTACGCAAAAACATTTGTCCAGGATACAATGAATCTTTCTAAAAGTTATCAGTCTACTTTTATTCCTTTAAAGAAATATGAAGCGACTAAAATTAAAGAAAACTTTAAAGTAGGTTACCAAGGTGTTCCAGGATCTTTTTCTAATCAGGCTTTGAATTGCTGGTTTGGAGACATTGAAGGCATCAACTACCCTCACTTTGAAGATGTCTATCAGGCATTGGAAAAAGGTGAAATAGACTATGGTGTACTCCCTTTAGAAAACTCTTCTACAGGTGCTATTAATGATAACTATGACTTACTTACTCAATATGGCTTTTATATTGTAGGTGAGCAGTCTATCACAATAGATCAGAATCTACTTGGTATCAAAGGAGCCACTCTAGAAGATATCAAAGATGTCTATAGTCATGTGCAGGGCTTAAAACAAACATCTGAATTCTTAAATGCACATCACATTGAAGGTCATGACTATCTCAATACAGCTGCGGCTGCTAAGTATATCAGTGAAGCACAGGATAAACATATCGGTGCCATTGCCTCTAGTGAAGCAGCTAAACTCTATAATCTTGATATTATTGCCAAGGCAATACAAAATGATCAAAGCAATCATACACGCTTTATCATTATCGCAAGACAATATGAAATCAGACCATCTGCTAATCGTATCAGCATGGTCTTCACAGTCAATCATGAAGTCGGTGCTCTTTATGAAGTCATGAGAGTTGTAAGGGAACATAACATCAACATGGCCCGCATTGAATCAAGACCACTCCCATTATCTCCATGGGAATACTATTTCTATTTAGACGTAGATGGCAACTTGAATCAAGATCATGTCCAGCGTGCTTTACAGGAAATCAAAACATATACCAATACATTTAGAATGATTGGTAACTATGAAAGGAAGGAATCATGAAAAATATCGTTTTAATTGGAATCATGGGAAGTGGTAAAACAACATTTGGGAAAATTCTTTCACAAAAAACAGGTCATGAAATGATTGACCTTGATGTTTATCTTGTGAATCGCTTTAATATGTCCATTCCTGATATGTTTCAAATTTCTGAAGACTACTTCAGAAACAATGAAACAATATGTTGTCAAGAAGTATCAGAACTTGAAGGTAAAATCATCTCTACTGGTGGTGGAGTGATTAAAAGACCTGAAAACATTGCATATCTAAAGAAGAATGGTGTTGTTTTCTATATTGACCGTCCAATTGAAGATATTGTGAAGGATGTCGATCCAAGCGGCAGACCTCTATTAAAGGATGGCCCAGACAAACTCTATGCCTTAGATAAAGAACGTAGAGATAAATATATGTCCTCATGTGACTATCATATTATAAATGATGGTTCACTTGAAAAAGTCATAGATACCATTCTAGATATCATGAAGAAATACGATAAATCCCCATTCTAAGGGGATTTTTATATTTGCATAAATTGTAAATATATACTATAATAGGGCTTTGTTTCGAGAGGAGAAAAGAATGGAAAAATTATTTCACTTAAAAGAACATGGGACAAATGTTAAGACTGAAATACTAGCTGGTATTACAACTTTTCTAGCAATGGCCTATATTCTTGCAGTCAACCCTGCTATTCTAGGACAGGCACACATGAGTCATCAAGGTGTCTTCCTTGCGACTGCAATCTCTGCAGGTGCCGCAAGCATCTTTATGGGATTAATGGCAAACTACCCAGTCTCTCTTGCACCAGGGATGGGGGTTAACGCATTATTCACTTATACAATTGTAGGACAGATGGGATTATCACCAGAAGGCGCATTAGCCTGCGTATTTGTATCAGGTATCATCTTTGTCATCATTACAGTGACAAACATCCGTCGTATGATTATTAATGCGATTCCTGTACAGTTAAAACTTGCGATTGGTGCGGGTATTGGTTTCTTTGTAGCCTTTGTAGGTTTAAAGAATGCAGGTATCGTAGTGGCAAGTGAATCTACATTTGTATCACTAGGAAACTTTAAGAATCCAACAGTATTGCTTGCTTTATTTGGAATCATCATCACATTAGTATTATTAGTAAAGAATAAGCCAGCAGCCGTATTTTATGGCTTAATCATTACTGCGGTAGTTGGTGTTGTATTTGGTTCGTTCTTTGGACTAAAAGGTATGCCACAGTTACCTTCTAAACTTGTATCAGTGAACTTTGATTTCAGTTTAGTAGGTGCTTTTGTGAGAGGGTTCAACGAAATGTTCACTCATCCACAGTGTATCGTTGCAATTTTCTCATTATTATTTGTAGACTTCTTTGATACAGCCGGTACATTAGTAGCTGTTGCATCTAAAGCTGATTTGATTGATGAAAATGGTGAATTAGTGAATGTTGAACGTGCATTACTTGCAGATGCTGTAGGTACTGTATTTGGTTCAATGATTGGTACTTCTACAGTGACATCTTTCGTAGAATCTACTTCAGGTGTTGGAGTAGGAGGACGTACTGGCTTAACTGCATGTACAACAGGTATCTGTTTCTTATTAACAGTATTCTTCTATCCGGTATTATCTATGATCACTGATGCAGTTACTGCCCCAGCATTAGTTATCGTTGGTATCTTAATGGCGTCACAGTTAAAGGATATCAAGTGGGATAACTTGATCTTTGCGGCAAGTGGTTTTGTGACCATCATCTTTATGATTCTTGGATATTCAATTAGTAATGGTATCGCATTAGGATTCATCGTTTATGTTATCAGTATGATTGCGACAGGTCAGGCTAAAGACATCAACAAGATGGTCTGGGTATTATTCTTGCTATTTATCGCATATTTCGCATTCTTAATCTAAAACCAGCATCGCTGGTTTTTTCTTTTGTTCATATAATGTTTTTAAAACGTGAGTACAATAATACGCAAAGGAGTGAGAAAAATATGAATGATTTAATGAAAACCCCTAAAATAACACCAAGAATACAGTCCACATTAAAACATACTGTAGAAGTACCAGAAGTGATGTACAAAGCCAGTGGTATTAATGTGAATGGAAGACGTATAAAAAGCTTACTATTTAGTACGGATGTTGCACTTATTGCGAATAATAACGCTGATGCCATCCTTTCTGTTTATCCTTTTACACCTACTATTCAGATCACCAATGCGATTATTGGTGTCGCTAGACAACCAGTCTTTGTAGGAGTAGGTGGAGGTACTACTAATGGTGCAAGAGTATTCAAGATTGCTTTGGATGCAGAATTACATGGTGCAGCTGCTGTTGTACTCAATGCTCCCGTACATACAGAAATGATCAGAGAATTATCGCGTCTAGTAGATATTCCTATTGTTTTAACTGTAGTATCACTAGATGAAGACTTAGAAGAACGTATGTTACATAGTGGTGCGAGAATCATCAACGTATCTGGTGGAAAACAAACAGTAGAAATCGTCAAGGCACTACGCGCTATTGATAAAGATTTCCCAATTATCGCGACAGGTGGACCAACTGAAGACACAATTAAAGAAGTCATTGAAGCAGGTGCAAACGCAGTGACATTTACCCCTCCTACAAGTGCTGAAATATTCAAAGGTATGATGGAAAACTATCGTGAACAGATGAAGAAGTAGAAATACTTCTTCTTTTTTATACAAAGAAGAAGTATTTGTATATCCCATTTATGATTATTTGTGTTATCATGTGGTCAAATGCATAAAAGGAGGAATAGAATTTGAAACAATATCTAGATATGTGTCGCTATATCCTAGAACATGGAGAAGACCGTCCTGACCGCACAGGGACTGGTACACGTTCTGTATTTGGATATCAGACACGCTATGATTTACGTGAAGGATTTCCTCTTCTTACTACTAAGAAGATGTATTTACGTCCTATTGCGGAAGAACTATTATGGTTTATCAAAGGTGATACAAATATCAAATATCTTGTAGATCGTAATGTGAAAATATGGAATGAATGGCCTTATGAAGACTTTAAGAAGAGTGAAGACTTCAATGGTGAAACATTAGAAGAGTTTGTAGAAAAGATCAAGAATGATGATGAATTTGCGAAGAAACATGGTAATTTAGGCCCAGTTTATGGCGCACAGTGGCGTAACTTTAATAATGAAGGCACTGACCAGTTAATGAAGCTTATTGATTCTTTAAAGAATAACCCATTCTCTAGAAGACATATTATTTCTGCATGGAATCCTAGTCAGGTAGATGAGATGGCTTTACCACCATGTCATACACTTATGCAGTTTTATGTATCTAGTGATAAGAAGTATTTAAGCTGTCAGTTATACCAGAGAAGTGCTGATACATTCTTAGGTGTTCCATTTAATATTGCATCATATGCCTTACTTACATGTATGCTTGCACAAGTATGTGGCTATGAACCAAAAGAATTCATTCATACTATTGGTGATGCACATATTTATAAGGATCACTTTGATGTAGTCAAGACACAGATTGAAAGAGAACCACTTCCTCTTCCTCATCTTGTATTAAATAAAGACATTGATAATCTATTTGATTTCAAGATTGAAGATATCAAGCTAGAAGGTTATCAGTCTCATGGTCCATTGAAAGGCAAGGTCAGTGTATGATTACTATTATTGTCGCAGCTGATCAAAATAATCTCATTGGGAAAAAGGGAACAGACAATGGGATGCCATGGCACAATAGTGAAGACTTTAAACACTTTAGAAGTACAACACTCAATCATACATTATTAATGGGGAAAACAACTTACAAGGCAATAGGTAAACCATTACCTAAACGTCATACTATTGTACTTTCTCATAATTTTGAAGATGATAGAGTAGAAGTGGTAGATGATTTAGTAGGCACTATTAAAGCTTTTAAAGAACGTGGTGAAGATCTCTTTATTTCTGGTGGTGCTTCTGTGTATCAACAGGCACTTCCATATTGTGATCAGATTCTTTTATCACGTATTCCTGGTGATTATACAGGAGAAACATATTTCCCTGACTTTTCTGAATATAACTATCGTCTCGTAGAAGAAAAGCCATTTGAGACATTTACACTAGAAATCTATCAAAAATGAAAAGACTTATATTAATTGTGCTTCGTTTTTTCTTTGAATTACCCGTACTGATCTTCCAGTTAAAACATATCAAGAAGCATAAGGATACGATTCCTTTTGAAAATCGTATTGACTGGACAAGAAGACTTTTAAAGAAAGCAACTAAAAGAGCACGTGTTAATCTAACTATTACAGGTACAGAATATCTTCCTGAAACAGATGGTTTCTTTGTAGCTCCAAACCATCAGGGATTATTTGATATCCTTGCATTATTTGACAGTATTGAACGTCCTTTCAAGATTGTCTTTAAAAAAGAACTATTAGATGTTATCTTCTTAAGAGATGTGGCTGAATTCATGGAATATCCTGCCATTGATCGTACAAACTTAAGAGCTTCTATGAAGCTTATGAGACAGGTTAAAAAGGAAATGTCTGAAGGTATCCCTTATGTGATCTTCCCAGAAGGAACACGTTCTAAAAAGGGAAATGAATTATTAGAATTCAAGGGTGGTTCATTTAAACCAGCTATGGATGCACAGGTGCCAATTATTCCATGTGTTATGCATAACTGTTTTAAAGTATTAGATAGTAATTCTATTAAGAGAGTTGATTGTGGTATTCATTATCTATCACCAATCCCTTATGAAGAATATAAGGATATGAATAGTGTGGAAGTAGCTAATCTTGTACAAACAAGAATACAGACTAAAATGAATGAACTCGAAGAACGTGCTTAGGTATGTTCTTTTTCATGAAACTATAAATAGAAGGGATAATTTGGTATAATGGGTGAACAAGGAAGGAGAGGATCCTATGTTTGGACACTTACAGATTAAAAGTGCTTATAGCTTTCAGGAGAGTACAATACTTATTCAATCTCTTATAGACAACGCAAAATCAAAACATATCCAGGCTCTTGCCTTAACAGATGATAATAACATGTATGGGGCCTATGAATTCTATGAAGCATGTACAAAAGCTTCAATTAAACCAATACTAGGTGTGAATGCCTCTATAATGTTTAATGATGATTTAATACATTTATTACTTTATGCACGTGATGATGTAGGTTATAAAGATTTAGTACGTATTGTGAGTGATATTAATCTCAATGAGAATAAAGCTATCACATTGAAAGCTTTATCCAACTATCGTGATCATCTTTATATTGTTTCTCATGAATATGAAGATAGACTCATTGAACAAGAAGCAACAAGTAAAGAAGATTTATTAACACATGCACAAACAGAACGACCAGTAATGAGCTTTATGAAGACTATGAAGAGTTTTTTTGGTGCCTCTTATCGTATTATGATTGTAGAAGATGGGATTAAAGGACATTCACTTCGTAACCAAACACTTATTAAATATGCTCAATTCTTAGATATTCCCTGTATCTGGGGTAATGATGTGCGTTACTTGCATTCTCATGATGCTTTCACATTAGATTTATTACAAGCTTCTAAAAAAGGAGAAGTTTTGAATAAGGATCATGAACCACTTACAACTGACCGTTACTTAAAATCAGAAAAAGAAATCAGAGAGATATTTGGGCGTTATCCAGATATTATTAAAAATACAGAAGAAATGCTTGATAACTGTTATGGGTCTATCCAAAAGGCAGAAAATGGTCTTCCTCACTACAAAACACCTACAGGTGATAGTGGGGCATATTTAAGACATTTATGTATTAAAGGATTGAAACAACGCTTTAAAAATCAGCCTATCACAGATGACTATAAAGATCGTTTACTCTATGAATTAAAAACTATTCATACAATGGGTTATGATGATTATTTTTTGATTGTATTTGACTATGTACAATATGCAAAGAAACATGGTATACTCGTAGGCCCTGGAAGAGGATCTGCCGCAGGTTCACTTGTTGCCTATTGTTTAGGTATCACAAATATTGATCCATTAAAATATGATCTGCTCTTTGAACGTTTCTTAAATCCAGAAAGAGTATCCATGCCAGATATTGATGTAGACTTCCAGGATGATCGTCGTGATGAAGTCATTCAATATGTATGCGATAAATATGGACATGATCATGTGGCTCAGATTGTCGCTTTTTCTACCTATGGTCCTCGTGTTGCGATAAAAGATATAGGAAAAGTGATGGGAATCCCCTTACCAAGACTAGAAATGATTGCGAAGATGGTTCCTACTGCCCCTAAACATCGTAAAAGTATTACTGAAGTCTATTCTACAAGTGCTTCATTCCAGGATATGATTCAAAAAGATCCAGTTCTTTCACGTCTTATTGCGCCTATGAGCTTAGTAGAATATTTACCACGTAATATTACTATGCATGCAGCTGGTGTTGTCTTATCCTATGAACCATTAAGAGATGTAGTTCCTTTAGTTATTGGTCCTAGTGATATGATCATGAGTCAGTACTCTAAGGACTATATTGAAAAAACAGGACTCCTTAAGATGGACTTTCTAGGCTTAAAGAACCTCACTATGATTGACTATATTATGAAAGATATTGAAAGAAAATTAGGGAAAACATTCTCTATTAACACAATACCTCTTAATGATGCACGTACTTATCATCTTATTTCTCGTGGAGATACAACAGGTGTCTTCCAATTAGAATCAAGTGGTATGCGCTCATTACTTAAGAAGATGAAACCTGAATGCTTTGATGATATCGTTGCAGCCATTGCCTTATATAGACCAGGCCCAATGGAAAATATTCCCCTTTATCTAGAGGGTAGAAAGAATAAAAACAATATTACTTACTTGCTTAAAGAACTAGAACCTATTTTAAAATCTACCTATGGTATTATGATCTATCAGGAACAGATTATGCAGATTGCCCAGGTTATCGCTGGATTCTCTTTAGGACGTGCAGATATATTAAGAAAAGCTGTGTCCAGCAAAGATGAAAGCATGATGGCAGGTATGAAGGAAGAATTTATTCAAGGGGCTATTAAAAAAGGCTTTAAAGAGGATGTTGCTACAAGGCTTTATCAGATGATAGAAAAGTTTGCGAACTATGGATTTAATAAGAGTCATTCTGTTGCTTATGGGTATGTGGCTTATCAATTAGCTTACTTAAAGGCTAATTATCCACTCTATTTCTTTGCATCTATTCTTTCTAATGAATCAGGTTCTGCTTCTAGTAAGATGCGCACAATTGAAGAATCTAAACGCTATGGAGTTAAGATTCTTCCACCTTCTATCAATTACTCTTATTCACGTTTTATGGTAGAAGAAGGTGGTATTCGTTATTCATTAGTTTCTATTAAGAATGTAGGTTCTGCAGGTTATAAGATGATACTTAAAGAAAGAGAAAAAGGTCTCTTTAAAGATATGTATGATTTCTTAGCTCGTATACCTTCTCTTTCATCTAAGATGTTAGAAAGTTTAATAGATGCAGGGGCTTTTGATGAATTTAATAAAAATCGTGCCTATTTACGTAAGAATATTTCACTCATGATGGAATATATACAATTAGGGGTCGATGAAAAACCAATCTTTGAAGAAGTCAGAGAAAATAAATTTGAACGTTTAGAAAGAGAAAAAGAAGTACTCGGACTTTATATATCTACACATCCTATTGTCTATGCAAAACAGAAGATTAAACATCCTTTAGTTAATCTCATAGATGTAGAAAACTATATGGATCGTACAATACCAGTTGTATGTTCTATTAGTTCAGTGCGTGCCATTGTAGATAAGAAAGGAAGAGAAATGGCTTTTATTGAAGGTCAGGATGAAACAGGGCAGGTAGAATTTGTCTGTTTCTCTAACCAATATGAACGTTATAAGAATATATTTGAAAGAGGTAAGACTATGGAAATGAATGTGCGTGTTCAATACCGTGATCGCTTATCTCTTATTATTAATCAAGTAAAGGAGTTATAAAATGGAAGAATTAATATTAATAGATGGGAACTCATTACTATTTAAAGCATTCTATGCTACTAGCTATACGGGTAACTATATGGTCAATCGTAATGGTATTCCCACTAATGGTGTCTATGGCTTTGCACGTATGGTGGAAAAAATCATCAGTATCAATCCTAAATATGTCATTGTTGCTTTTGACTATGGTAAGAAAACATTTCGTAATGAATTATTGGATACATATAAAGCGACACGAAAAGAAACACCACAGGAACTTGTTCCTCAATTTGCGCTTGCAAGAGAATACCTAACTGCTCATAACATCACTTGGTATGAAGTAGAAGGCTATGAAGGGGATGATATCATCGGTACACTTGTAGACTTTGGTGAAAAGAATAACTTAAAAGTTTCTGTTTATACAGGAGATAAGGATGCCAATCAGTTGATTTCATCTCAGACTACAATCTATCGTACCGTTAAAGGTGTTACTGAACTTGATATTTATAATGAACAGACTTTACTTGATAAATATGGTTTAAAGCCAGATCAGTTTAGAGATTTCTTAGGACTCATGGGTGATAGTTCTGATAATATCCCGGGTATTAAAGGTGTTGGTGAAAAGACTGCATTAAAACTATTACATCAATATGGCACTATTGAAGGATTACAGGAACATCAGGATGAAATCAAAGGTAAGATGGGTGAAAAAATCAGAGCAGGTATGGAAGATGCTTGATGAGTAAAAAATTAGCCACAATACTAAGAAATATACCAATAGATGTAGATTTAGAAAAAGCCACATATCAGGGCTATGACTATGAAACACTCAAGTCATTCTATGAAAAATATGATATGAATTCTTTGATTAAATCTATGACGACTGAAGCAGCACCTAAAAAGGAATTGAAACTAGAAATAGTAGATCATATGCCTGAAATCACAAAGGACAGTGCTGTTTATCCTTCTATCTATGATACAAACTATCATCGTTCTATTATTCTAGGATATGGTATTTATAATGATGAACAGGCTTATTTCATCTCTTATGAAAATGCATTAAAGGATGAATTATTCTTAGCTTACTTAAAGGATGAAAATAAGAAAAAGTATGGCTATGATATCAAGAGTGCTGTCATTGGTTCTAGATGGAATGGAATAGAAATCAATGGTTATACATTTGACTTATCACTTGCTTCTTATGTATTAGAACCAGCTGTTAAAGAAGAACTTAAATATGTTTGTACACATTTTGATTATGAAGGTGTGCAATATGATGAAGAAGTATTTGGAAAAGGTGCAAAGAAGCATATTCCAGAAGATGACATCTTAGCGAGTCATATTGTCTCTAAAGCCAAAGCTATTTATGAACTTAAAGATGTTGTCACTAAAGAATTAAAAGATAAAAATCAGTATGAACTATATGAAGACATTGAACTTCCTGTCACACGTATCTTAGGAGAAATGGAATTTGCAGGTACTGAAATAGACTTAGATGTATTAAAGGAAATGGATACAGCTTTTGATGAAACAATTGAAAAACTAGCCAATGATATCTATCGTATCTCAGGTACTACATTCAATATCTCTTCACCTAAACAATTAGGTCAGGTTTATTTGAAGATTTAGGATTAAAGGGTGGTAAGAAGACAAAGACTGGTTATTCTACAAGTCAGGATGTCTTAGAAAAAATTATTGATGCCCATCCCGTTGTTCCATTAGTATTAGAATATAGAATGTTGACTAAACTCTCTTCTACATACTTAAAAGGATTACAGGAACAGGTATTCCCAGACAACAAGATTCATACAATCTATAAACAGACTCTTACTCATACAGGACGTCTCTCTTCTGTTGATCCAAATTTACAGAATATTCCAGTTAGAAGTGAAGAAGGAAAACTCATTAGAAAAGCCTTTGTATCACATAATGGCTATCTTGTATCTTTTGACTATTCACAGATTGAATTAAGAATACTTGCACATATGGCTCATGTCACTAATTTGATTGATGCCTTTAATCAAGGCAAAGATATCCATAGACATACTGCAGCTTTAGTATTTGGCGTAAAGGATGAAGAAGTCTCTCCACAAATGCGTTCACAGGCAAAAGCCGTTAACTTTGGTATTATTTATGGTATGAGTGAATTTAGACTGTCTAAAGATATTGGTATGTCTATTTCTGAAGCAAGAGACTTTATTAATAAATATTTTGAAACATATCCAGAAGTAAAAACATATATGGATGAAGTTGTAGAAACATGTAAGAAACAGGGTTATGTCTCTACACTACTTAATAGAAAAAGATATATTCCTACAATCAATGATAAGAACTTCATGGTACGCCAGCAGGCGCAAAGATATGCAATGAATACACCAATCCAGGGAACAGGTGCGGATATTTTGAAGCTTGCGATGATTGAAGTAGATAAAGCACTTAAAGAAAAGAATCTTAAATCACAGATGATCTTACAGGTACACGATGAATTAATTTTTGATGTATTTGAAGATGAATTAGAAGAAGTTATGTCTTTAGTAAAAGAGAAGATGGAAAACTGCATTAAGATGGATGTCCCTCTTATTGTAGAAGCAACTATGCCAAGAACTGGTGTGAATTAAAATAATGCCTGAATTACCAGAAGTAGAAACAGTACGAAGAACCTTAAAGAACTTCGTACTTCATAAAACAATTGACTCTATAGAAGTACGTTATCCACGTATTATTGATGGAGATGTAGAGACATTCGTCACTACACTCATTCATCAATCTATTTGTGATATAGATAGATATGGTAAATATTTGATCTTTATTTTAGATCATGATGCATTTATTTCTCATCTTAGAATGGAAGGGAAATACAATATAAAAACGAAAGATGAGCCCTATGATAAACATGATCATATTATCTTTCATATGACAGATGGCACAGATCTTCGTTATAACGATACAAGAAAGTTTGGTCGTATGCAGTTAGTAGACAAAGAACACTATCGTGAATATCCACCACTTAATCGTTTAGGTCAGGAACCAATGGATGCTTCTTTTGATTACATCTATCCACGTATCCATCAAAGTCATTTGCCTATTAAACAATTATTATTAGATCAGTCTATTTTTACTGGTATAGGAAATATCTATGCGAATGAAATATGTTTTAGAATGCGGATGGATCCTCGTACAAGAGAGATAGACTTTCAAAGAAACGTATTTTAGAATTAATAGAGGTATCCAGTACTATTTTAAAGGAAGCCATTGCCCAGGGTGGGACAACCATTCATTCATTGATGCCAATGGCATCATGCTTATTCCAGGTCACTTTATCTGTTCATGCACAAACAACATGTTCAAAGTGCAAGGGACCTATTAAGAAAATCACAATTGCAGGAAGAGGAACATATTATTGTCCTCACTGTCAGAAACGGAGGTATTAAATATGTTGAATTGGGGTGTAATAGGATTAGGAAGAATTGCCCAGAGATTCTGTGAGAGTCTCTCTCATTTTGATGAAGCATGCTTTTATGCAGGGGCATCACATAATCCAAAAAAAAGACAACAATTTAAAGAACTCTATCATCCAGAAAAACTCTATGATGATTATATGAAGTTACTAGAAGATGAGAATGTAGACATTGTCTATATCGCATTGCCACATGCCTCTCATTACAAGTATGCATTAGAAGCAATGAAACATCATAAAGCTGTTTTAGTAGAAAAACCAGCCACCTTGACAAGCAAAGAAATAAGAACACTCTGTGAATATTCAGAAAAAATCATGTCTTTTTTATGGAGGCCATGAAATCTAGATTTATTCCAATGATCAATCAAGTACATAAAGAAATAGAAAAAGGTATTATTGGAGATATTGCTTCTATAGAAAACCATTTCCAATCCATTGTACCTTATGATGAAGATTCTTATATTTATGATCCAAAACAAGGTGGTGCATTATATGATATAGGTATATATAATATTGCGACTGTCTTAGATTTTGTGAAGAGTTCAGTTGTTTCTATTTCTAATGATGTGAAAGTAGAACATGGTGTAGATGTTCACGATTCGATTACTCTAGAATTTGAAAATGGTGTCAAAGCTTTTATGGAAGCGTCACTTGATGGACCGGTAAGAAAAGATATGATTATTACAGGTACTAAAGGGACTATCACACTAGATCCATTCTATCGTCCTACAAAAGCAGTTATTTCATTTAATGGTGAATCTTTTACAGGAGAAATCCCTTATGATATCGATGATTTCCATACTGAAATAGAAGCCTGTCATGAAGCTATTGCCTATATTAAGGTAGAAAGTGATCGTATGAGTCATCAGGATAGTATTGATTGTATTGAACTTATGGAACGTATTGGAGAAACAATATGCAGGTCATAGGACTCACTGGTGGTATTGCGAGTGGTAAAAGTACTGTCAGTTATTATCTGATCACTCATGTTATGAAGTCATTGATGCAGATGATATCTCACGTCATGCCTTAGAACCGGCTACAGAGGCTTTTAAACAGGTTATAGAACATTTTCCTGTACTTGATAATGGAATCATCAATAGACAGAAACTTGCAGATATTATCTTTAATAATCAGAATGAAAAGAACTATCTAGAAGGCATCCTACATCCCTATATTAGAAGCGTCATTGTACAAAAAATCAAACAATCTAAAAACAACATTGTTTTTATTGATGTACCATTACTCTTTGAGGCAGGCTGGGATGATTTATGTGATTCTACAATAGTGGTCAGCTGTGACAAAGAAACACAGATTCAAAGAGTCTTATCCCGTGACCATTGTACACGTACGCAGGCATTAGACCGTATTAGAAATCAGATGTCTTTAGAAGACAAAGAACAACGTGCAGACTATATCATTAGAAACAATACAAACTACTATGATTTAGAAAAAGAAATACTCAAAGTCTTAAAGGAGGTGGAATGAGATGTTGTATGCGACAGATGTTTATTTAAGTGAACGTTCATTACCATTAAGTAATAATGATTGTGATATTCTCACTTATTTGTATGCCCCATTACTTAAAACACAGGCTTATAGTCTTTATATGTATTTGAATGTAGAATCTATGCGTATGCGTCATTTCCATCAGCCTTGTGCAATCAGTCGATTAACTATGGCTTTAAATCTAGATTTAGAAGAACTAGATCAGGCAAGAAAGACTCTAGAAGGCTTAAGTTTACTTAAGTCCTACTATAAAGAATCAGAAGGACAGGGTGTCTATGTCTTTCACTTAATGACACCACTTTCTGTCAATGCCTTCTTTAGAAATCAGATACTTGCAGGTTTATTACAGAAGACAATCGGTGTAGAAGAATATACTAAAACAAAGAATTACTTCCGTTCAGGACTAGAAAAGCTCACTGAATATGAAGAAGTCACATCATGCTTTGAAGATGTCTTTACAATTGATTTATCACAAAACAAACCATTGAAACATGAATCGGGATATCAAGAAGAAGAAAGTGAACGTCCAATTATTAATTACGATCTTACTCTCTTCTATGAAACATTGAAGGATTATCAGATTCCTATGAAAATAGTGAATCGTAATGAAGATACAATTAAGCAGATTGCGACTCTTTATGCGATAGATCAATTATCTCTCGCCTTAATGGTTAAGGATGCGATTGTGGAAGGTAAGTTTAATCGTAAAGCTTTAGTAGAACAGGCTAAACGTTACTATAGTGCTGATTCAGCAAGTTCACTCAAAGAGGTCTATCACACTCAGCCCATCCAGCATGCTTCACCACAAACTGATGATGATAACTTAAACAAGCACTTTAGATATCTAGAGACAATCTCACCTTATCAGCTATTAAAGAATAAGCAGGGAGGAAAAGAGCCAGCCCTTCATGATCTCAATATTGCGGAATCATTGATGGCTATGGGACTTACTCCTGCAGTCACTAATATGTTGATAGAATATGTCTTAGGTAGATGTGATGGACGTTTAGAGAAGAACTATTGTGAAACAATAGGGGCTTCATGGGTGAGAAAAGGATTAAAGACAGCTCGTGATGCCTATCAGGAGGTTCATAATACAAAAACTCAAAAAACAATCAAAAAGACTACAAAGAAAAAAGA
>ENA-OQHA01000378-OQHA01000378.1-human-gut-metagenome-genome-assembly--contig:-NODE-378-length-22801-cov-2.625562_pt1 | contig 22801 bp, 35 predicted proteins | sample MGYA00242558_ERZ504707 | MGnify/ENA primary metagenome ERZ504707 (study PRJEB26092, sample SAMD00036197) | human gut metagenome | host: Homo sapiens | study: EMG produced TPA metagenomics assembly of...
CAAGGATTTTAGGGATTTTCAGAAACTCTTAAGGGTTACACCAATCCGAAACACTTCATGATATAGAGCCATCCCGTCAGTAAATGCGCTGCACATAGTCGTCAGCATAACTACACTCGAAGACACAACTCCTTCATGTCCCATATTCTTAGCCATAACATAACTGCTGACTGTTGTTGCCGATCCGAGCATGACTAAGATTGCGATCAGTTTCTCTCTCCGAAACCCGGTTGCCACTGCAAGCGGCATGAACACTGCTACAAATCCCACTAATTTGATAAACGCAGCGATCACGGTCGGTTTAATCTTGCCAAATGCTTTCTTAATGTCAAATGTAGCTCCCATCGCCATCAGTCCCATCGGTGTTGCTACGCCGCCAATACTGCTGACGGCCTTATGTAAGATCACCGGCATCGGAAGTTTCAGTGCCGACCATAACAGACCTGCTACAATACCGATGATGATTGGATTCGTAATGATACCGATCAGTGTCTTCTTGATCAGTGCTTTATCCATGCCTTTTTGTCCCGGCTTGAAAAATGACAGTACAACCACCGCCATAATATTATAAAGCGGCACACTTCCAATGATCATAAGCGGTGCCTGACCGGAATTACCATAGATATTCTGGATAAATGCGATCCCCAGAAGTGCCGCACTGCTTCTGTACGCTCCCTGGATAAATTCTCCCTGAATGCTTCTGTCTTTCAACAGGCAGGAGATTCCGATTGCGATCGTGATACTGATCAATGTAATAATAAAACAGAAGATTACAAATTTCGTATCCCACGCTTCCTTGATATCTACGACCGCCAGATCGCCGAATAATAATACCGGCAGTGGTATTCGGAAGACGAATTTGTTCATCTTATTGGCAAACTCTTCATCCATCCACCCGATCTTATTGAAGAACAGTCCCAGTATCATCATTAAGAAAATGGGGACTGTTGCATTTAAACTGAATACCAGATTGTCCATTTCTTTATTTCCTCTCTTGTTCCTTTACTCTTATGCAAATATCTTCTTATATATATTATAGTCCTCTTCTTTAAATACGTTGAAAATCACTCTTTCCAGTTTTGAAGAAGACAGATACTTGTCCACCGTCTTCACCGCAATCTCTGCCGCCAGTTTATTCGGGAAATGGAATTCTCCCGTTGAGATACAGCAAAATGCAATCGACTTAAGTCCTTCTTTTTCCGCCAGTTTCATACAATTCAGATAACACGACTTTAATTCTTCTTCCTGCTTTTCTATCACCTGCATGCCAACAATCGGACCTACGGTATGGATGACATGTTTCGCCGGGAGATTATATCCTTTTGTAATCTTCGCTTTTCCGGTCGGTTCTTCATGTCCTTGTGCTTCCATAATCTGTGCACATTCATTACGAAGCTGGATACCTGCTGCCGAATGGATCGCATTGTCGATGCATCCATGACACGGCACAAAACATCCAAGCATCTGGCTGTTCGCCGCATTTACGATCGCATCTACGGAAAGTCTTGTAATATCTCCCCGCCAGAGAGATATCTTATCCACATTCTTGATCGTCTCACATGGGAATTGTCCACCGATAGTCGGAAGTTGTCCCCATTCTACGATTCCTTTCTGTTCTGCTTCTTCCTTTAGCAGTTCATCCTGGATCCTGGTATACTCCGGATCTGCCTCGCCCGGCCAGCGGACATTCATAAGACTTCTTAGAAGTCTTCTTCTCCCGGTATAATCTACCGGATCTGCAAGTGATGCATAACCTGTATTTTCTTTTTTCAGATAGTCGATCAGTATTCTTACTCGTTCTTCCCGGTTCATATGTTCTAATACGCCTTCTTTCTTGATTCTTACTTATTTAGAAATCTTATTTATTTTCATCGTTGTTATATATATTTCTTAATTTCAGAATATGCCTCGAACAACTGCTCATACGATGTTCTGCAGTTCGCCGGACTCGTAGACGGCAATCCAATTGCCATAATCCCAGTCTTAGGATAGCAAAACTTCTTATATAGTTGAAATGCTTTCGTTCCTGTCGTAAAAATGGCCTTAATATCTGCACATTCAAGGATCTGGCTCAGATCATTCGGCTGTGGATTACGGATACTGCTGTCATCTGCTCCTTTAATATCACACCCCGCCAGCACATCCCAGACTGCAATACCATTTCTTAATGCAAATGCGATCTTGCCTTCTCTCGTCTCCGGATACGCTTCGCCACAGACATCGGATACAACTTTCCAGAATCTGTTTCTTGGGTGTCCATAGTAGAATCCGACTTCTCTGGATTTCGGCGATGGCATAGTTCCGAGCATCAGAATCTTAGAATGTTCATTATAGATTGGCTCAAAATTGTGGATAATGTGTTGTGTTTCCATGTCTGAATTAACTCCTCTGTTTTCTATTGTATTCCATACATCTACGGAAAAAGACATTATTTTATGATAGCATGCCCCATATAATATTTCCAGTATGCTATCCGTATGTAATGTAAAACACCTATAATCAATCCGATTACTGCTCTAAAAGATACAGGATGTAAAATATAACCTTTCTCATACCTGTTACATTTACATCCTGTTCATTCACTCTGTTACATTTCTATATCTTCTGTATCAAATGTTCCGAATACTTCATTATAAAAATCTGTTACTCATTTACATCTATCCTTTTTTGGTCTTTCCACTTTATTATAAATCCAGCAAGCAGGAATATCACACCCGCCCCGGCAAATATACAGCCCATCCAGAAATATGACTTTAACCCTATATCTACCGTACGCCCCAGCATCTTGTCCGATAAGAAGCCCATAGTCCGGCTTCCCATAACTCCTATAAGTCCGGCAAAAAATTCCTCCACAAATCAAACTTTCCACTCCGAGTGAAAATAATCCTCTGTGTCTTGGATACCCAAGCAATACCGTCAGGATTGCACAGAGCAGAACTGCTGCTCCCGATACGGCCCGGCAGGTCGTTGATACCAGCGTCGTATATAATCTGGCAACTTTCCCCTGTATCGTACTGGTATCTTTCATATTACCATACAGATTAGATGCATAACTATTCAGTACATCCTGAACGTCATCCATCTCATCTTTTAACTGCTGCTTCATAAGTTTCAGCATATCTTCCGTTAACTCTGGATTTGAATCCTTAATTTCTTTCATGCTGTCTTCCAGTAACTGATTCAGTTCTTTGGAATATCTACATCCTTATATCCCGTTCCTTTTGAAAGATCATTCACCATTTCATCCATGACCTTTTCTGTAATTTTCTGTACTTCCTCGTTCTTCTCAATCTTGTTCTGTATCTTCGCAATCCACTGTGTATCATCTGCTCCTGCATAGCCAAATACTGCATCCATCATTCTGTGAGAGATTGCCGTATCAATCCCTGCCTGACTGATTGCTTTAACAAGTACCTGCTTTGCAAGCAGACTTCCTCCAAGTACCGACACACTTATAATGAAGAGGATACCGATCAGTACACTTAATATTCTTTTACCGATTCCCATGATTTCTTCCTTTCTTTATGATTTATTAATTCGCCGTAACTAATCTGTATACTTCTATTAAAAACGCATCTGCATGAATTGTCAATTTATATTTTTAATATATTTATCTTATTTTCTATTTCTGCATATCACTTCTTTCTTTACATTGTTCGGCAAGTAATTGTTTGTTATAATAATGTGAGATATTATGATCAATAACATACGGGCAAAGGAATGATTTCATGAATGAAACGAACTTATCTTTAAAATATCTGATCGATCAATTGCATAAAGAACAGACCCTGACCAAAGAAGAATGGATCACACTGATCGAGGGACGCACTCCGGAACTGTCCGAATATCTCTTTCCCTGGCCCGCGAAGAACGCCACCGTTATTATGGACACGATGTCTACGTCCGCGGTCTGATCGAATTTACCAATTATTGTAAAAACGACTGTCTGTACTGCGGTATACGGAAAAGCAACGGCAACGCACACCGGTACCGCCTGTCAGAAGCCGATATCCTAAAGTGCTGTAAGGAAGGTTATGAACTTGGATTCCGCACCTTTGTCCTGCAGGGCGGCGAAGACGGATATTATACAGATGAACGCATCATACATTTGATCCGGATAATTAAAGAACGCTATCCCGACTGTGCCATTACACTTTCCATCGGGGAAAAATCCAAAGATAGCTATCAGGCTTACTATGATGCCGGCGCCGACCGCTATCTTCTGCGGCATGAAACTTATAACCACGAACATTACAGAAAGCTTCATCCACCGAACCTTAGTCCTGAACACAGGCAGCAATGTCTGCGGGATTTAAAGGACATTGGTTATCAGATTGGCTGCGGATTCATGGTTGGCTCTCCTTACCAGACTTCGGAACACCTTGCAGAAGACATGCTCTTCATGAAAGAACTGAATCCACACATGATCGGAATCGGTCCGTTTATCCCACATCATGACACTCCGTTTGCCGGAGAATCTGCGGGAACACTGAAACTTACTTTATATATGCTCGGCCTGATCCGGCTGATGATCCCGAAGGTTTTACTTCCTGCCACAACCGCACTTGGAACCATCCACCCAAAGGGGCGTGAACTTGGAATCCTGGCAGGTGCCAATGTCGTAATGCCGAACCTTTCACCAACGGAAGTACGGAAAGATTATCTTCTATATGATAATAAGATCTGTACCGGTGATGAATCCGCCCAGTGCAGACACTGTCTGGAAATGCGGATGAAATCCATAGGCTATCAGGTTGTAACAGACCGTGGCGATTCTTTGAATATTTAGGTAACATCAACTTTTTATACAGTCAGCTTTTATATACAGCTGTCAGAAAGTGAGGAACATATCATGAGTTTAAACAGCACACCTTCTTCAGAACGTATACATATCGGGATCTTCGGCAGACGCAATGCCGGAAAATCAAGTCTTATTAATGCTCTCACCGGGCAGAATCTTGCGATTGTCTCCGATGTGCGCGGAACAACGACCGATCCTGTATTCAAATCCATGGAGCTGCTTCCACTGGCCCTATCGTCATGATCGACACTCCGGGGCTCGACGATGAAGGCGAACTTGGAAAACTCCGCATTCAGAAAGCTTATCAGGTCCTGAACAAGACTGACATCGCTGTGCTCGTGATCGATGGCACCTCAGGAATTACGCCGCAGGACAATGCGATCCTTACACGCATACAGGATAAGAATATTCCCCTTTTACTCGTCCTTAATAAAGCCGATCTGGTATCGGAACATACACATCAGGAAATGATCGTGTCCACTCATCTGAAATATAAGATTCCTTTAGAGCATATCCTGTGGACCAATACAACTGAAAATCTTCATATTCATGAGTTGAAAGAACGTCTCGGAACTTTAGTCCCTGCGGAAGAATCTTCCAGATTTATCGTCCGGGATCTTGTAACCCCCGGAGATTTCATTGTACTTGTTGTTCCGATCGATTCTGCCGCGCCAAAGGGAAGGCTGATTCTCCCACAGCAGCAGACGATCCGCGATCTTCTGGATGCCGGAACTACTGCAATCGTTGTAAAGGAAACAGAACTCAAAAGTACGCTGGATTCACTCGGGAAAAAGCCTGCACTGGTGATTACCGACAGTCAGGCATTTAAAGAAGTTGACAAAGATACTCCTTCCGATATCCCGCTTACTTCTTTCTCCATTCTTTTTGCAAGATATAAGGGGAATCTGGGAACCGTCGTCCACGGCGCAAGAGCACTGGACACGCTGGAAGACGGAGATACGATCCTGATCAGCGAAGGCTGTACACACCACCGCCAGTGTGACGATATCGGTACTGTCAAGCTGCCACGCTGGGTTCGTGAATATACGGGAAAAGATATAGATTTTGAATTTACCAGTGGAACTGAATTTCCACTGAAGCTGAACCATTATAAAATGATCATTCACTGCGGTGGCTGTATGCTGAATGAGCGCGAAATGAAATACCGCCTGAAATGCGCCGGTGACGCCTCTGTACCAATCACCAATTACGGAACTGCGATTGCTTATATGAAAGGGATACTCGAACGCAGTATTGAGATATTCCCACAGTTACGAAAATAAACAAAGTAATGAATAACAAAAGGAGATTTTTATGCAGATCAGAAAAGCGACAATGAATGACCTTCCGAACATCCTTGCAATCTATGCTTATGCCCGGAAATATATGAAAGAACACGGCAATTCGGACCAGTGGCGGGACAGTTATCCTCCGGTTTCACTTACCACACAAGATATCCAGTCCGACTGCTTATATGTCTGCATCATTCAGATAGAAGAAGATGAGCAAATCGGAGGCGTATTCTATTTTCACAGGGAAGAAGACCCTGATTACCAGACAATTGACGGTTCCTGGTTAAATGACAGACCCTATGCCGTTGTTCACAGAGTTGCCACGGCACCTGGTACAAAGGGCGTAGCTACCTTCTGTCTGAACTGGGCTTATGAACAGTTCCCAAATATTAAAATTGATACACACGATGATAATATTCCCATGCAGCATCTGCTCGTCAAATTAGGCTTCACCTGCTGTGGGCATACTACACTGCAAAACGGTGATATCCGCCTGATCTATCAAAAAGCTGACTAAATAGAACCCGGCAGCCGGTGTAGAGAATACAATCTGTGTCTGTGTCTTTCCGAAATGCTGGAGCTGTCCGATGAATCCATCCAACTCAATCGTACTCGGGAATGCCACCTTCATAAGCATAGAATAATTGCCCGTCACACAATTGCACTCAATCACATTCGGAATGCTTTCTATAAACGGATAAAACTCCGGCTTCTGCACCGGTTCTAATTCCATATTCATACGCCCTTTCCTGTATTTCTCTTCATTTTCCGTATTACTTTTTTGTTTTTCTTCTGATTTTTCTATAATTGCATTTTCTCACTCTGCGCTTAATAAATATACGTTTGTGCTTATAAAAATACAATTTTCAATATCATCGGACATGATTACACGATCACAATGGCCGCAGAAGCCGGACAGTTAGAACTCAATGCATTTGAGCCGGTGATCTTCTATACCTTATTCGAGTCCATCGAAACGCTTGGCCACGCCGCACAAACTCTGACCGACAACTGTATTCTTGGAATTACTGCCAATGAAAAACACTGCAAAGATCTGGTAAATACAAGTGCCGGTATTGCAACTGCACTTTGCCCGTCTATCGGATATGCTGCCTCTGCCGCACTCGCCAAAGAATCCCTCAAGACCAATGTACCAGTCCGCACACTCGCAATTACAAAAGGTTATGTGACAGAAGCTGAAGCTGACAAACTTCTGGATCCATATACTATGACGGGCAAAAGATTAGAAAAATCTTCTTGTTATAATTACAAGAAGGCGGCAACACTTGGAATTTAATGCACCCTTCCAAGTATCTCCCCAATCGGTGCCGCTATCGTAAGCTTTGCACCTACTTCTCTGGCTGTTGCACTCTTATTGATCACCACAAGATGTTTCCCGCGGAAATAATCAATAAATCCTGCCGCGGGATACACAACCAGAGACGTGCCTCCTATGATTAGCGTATCTGCTTCACTGATCGCTTTGATACTCCTGCTGATCACATCCGAATCCAGTCCTTCCTCATAGAGTACTACATCCGGTTTGATCATTCCGCCACAAGTGCATCTTGGAATTCCGGATGCATTTTTTACATATGCCGCATCATAGAATTTGTGGCATTTCATACAATAGTTCCGGTGAATACTTCCGTGCAGTTCCAGTACATTCTTACTTCCGGCCGCCTGATGAAGTCCGTCAATATTCTGTGTAATCACGGCCGTTAATTTACCCGCCTCTTCCAATTCTGCAAGTTTCAAGTGTGCAGCATTCGGTTTGGCATCCAGAAACATCATCTTCTCCTTATAAAATTCATAAAACCCTTCTGGGTTCCGTACAAAGAAACTATGACTTACGATCTGCTCCGGCGAATATTTATACTTTTGTTGATATAACCCGTCCGCACTTCGGAAATCCGGAATATTGCTCTCTGTAGAAACCCCTGCTCCTCCGAAGAATACGATTCTTTTACTGTCATCAATAATGTTCTGTAATTGTTCTACTTCTTTCTCGTACATATCTGTTCCTCCTGAATCTTTATATTTTTTATTCCTTACGAATGCATGGCGATGCAAAAAAACTGCCCACAGCCTCCAAAGGCTGCATGACAGTCATTTTCCTTCTTACTTTTTATTCTCTTTTCTGATCCATGCAGCCACTTCATGCAGTCCGCCAGTTCTGCCGTAATTCCTTCTTTTGCCTCTTTTGACACAACTGCTATGTCCGGCACATAGATCGTATATCCGCCCGCTGCCTTTCCTGCCAGAAGTCCCGGTGCACTGTCCTCCAGTACCAGGCATTCCTTTGGATCCTGCCCAATCAGCTCTGCTGCTTTCAGGAAAATGTCCGGCTCCGGCTTCCCACGCTCCACCATATCTCCGTAAATCGCATTCGAAATCAGATGTTCTATACCGGACATATGTATCAGCCTGCTCGCACGCTTTCTTTCTGTGGATGTCGCAACCACAGCCGGAATCTCATGTTCTTTTAAATATTCTAATAAATCCTGCAGTCCTTCTTTATGCGGAACAGATTCTTTTGTCACTTCGTCGAAATACTCATGCTTCATTGCACGCGCTGTATCGTAATCCAGTCTGTCTCCAAAATATGCTGCAAATTTTTTTCGGATCGCCTGTGGATTTCTTCCCCGAAAAGAATCTGTCAATGCTACCGGAATATCCACGCCCAGCTTTTTACCTGCGTAAATCCATCCTTTGGTAGAAAGACGTTCTGTATCGAACATCGTTCCATCCATATCAAAGATTACACCTTTTACCATATACTTTATGACTCCTTATTCTCACTGTAACCGGTAAAGAATTCGGATAACGCATCCAATGTCTTCACAAGCACCGGAAGCTCGGTATCATCCAGTTTATCCAGAATGGCCTGTGTCATCTGTCTGTGATAATCTTCATGATGGTGGTAAGCCTTCACACCTTTTTCTGTCAGCTTGACAAGAACGACTCTTCTGTCTTCTTCGCTGCGATGACGCTCTACATATCTTTTGTTCACCAGACTGTTCATGGCAGTCGTAAGATCCTACGGTAATATTAAGCTTTCTGGCAATCGAAGACATATTATTCCCGTCGCCAAGTCCGACTGCTCGATCACATGCATATCATTATTCGTAAGGTCTTTGAACTCATCCGTAATGATTGCCTTTTCTTCCAGTTCCCATATTTCATTGATCAGACTGACCAGTGTCTGATTGATCATCTTATATGCATCATCCATTCCCATCTTCTGTAATTTCCTTCACTTTAACTCTTCATTCTTTACTCTTATTCTTTATTATACCCTTTCTGGTATCAGAGAATCAATAACTTCTTTTACAGTTTCCAGATGAGTTGCCTGATATGCATACGCTCCACAGAAAAGTAACGCATCATCTATCTTTCCTTTTGCCGCATTGATCAGTGCCTGAGTGATACAATACGGCGTGGTTCCCGGATTACAATGCTTCAGACACTGAAAACAATGCGCCGGTGCAATACGCCCCAGTTCTTTTACTTTTTTCATAAATGGATTCAAGATTGCACGTCCCGGCATTCCCACCGGACTTTTTACAATCACGATGTCTTCTTTTCTTGCATTCAGGTAGGCTTCTTTATAGCGGATATCTGCATCGCATTCTTCTGTTGTAACGAATCTTGTCGCCACCTGTATGGCATCTGCTCCGAGGGAAAATGCACGCGCTGCGCTTTCACTGTCATGAATTCCTCCCCCCATCGCAACAGGAATCTTTTTTCCATATTTTTCCGAAAATGTATGAATGACCTGCATGATGGCTATGATTTCTTTTTCGTAGGAAGTTCGGCATTTTACATAGTCTTCTGCCCCAGCATCTATACCATACGTTTCCAGCTGCTCTTCATGAAATCCAAGATGTCCCCCTGCGAGCGGTCCTTCGATCACAACCAGATCCGGGATTCTGTGGTATTTTTTGTCCCAATATTTTAATATCACATTTGCCGATTTTGCAGTCGATACGATCGGTGCGAGTAAGATGTCGGACTCACCCACATATTTCGGAAGATCCGTCGGAAGTCCCGCTCCCGATACGATCAGATCTGCTCCTGCTTCTACCACCGCATGCACATATTCTTCATAGTGCTCCATGGCAACCATCAGATTGAATCCAATGATTCCGTCCGATGCAATCTTTCTTGCTTTCTCATACTCTGATTTTATCGCTCTTAAATTCGCTTTTAATGGATCTTTTATAAAATCTTCTTCTCTAAAACCAGGCTGAGCGGCAGAGATGATCCCTATGCCGCCCTCCTTTGCAACTGCTCCAGCAAGATTTCCAAGGCTGATACCAACTCCCATACCACCTTGAATGACTGGAACTTTTGCTGTCTTTGTTCCTATTTTCAGTGGTTGTATTTTCATATATTTCCTCACTCTATTATAGAATCTGTTCGTCCATAAACATTGCCTGTAAAATACATCGTTTTCTTATGATATATAGCAGTGATTTACTCTGCTCCATATTACATATTCCTGAAACGCTCATATCTATGTTCTATTAACTCCTGCTCTGACAAACTTTTATATTTCATCAGAAATTCTTCGATTGCCTCATCCATCTGCATGATCACAACATCCATATTCTGAACGATATATTCCTCCGGCTCTGCAAAGACACGCTCTACAATTCCCTGTGCCTTCAGATTCTCTGCCGTCAATTTCATCACTTCTGCTGCTTCTTTGGCCTTGGAGCTGTCTTTCCAGAGGATACTTGCGAATCCTTCCGGCGAGAGGATGGAATAGATGGAATTTTCCAACATCCATACTTCATCTGAAGTGGCCATCGCAAGTGCTCCGCCACTTCCGCCTTCTCCAATGATGATTGAAACAACCGGAACCCTTAATCCGGACATCTCATAGATATTTCTGGCAATGGCTTCTCCCTGTCCGCGTTCTTCTGCTTCGAGTCCACAGAATGCTCCCGGTGTATCAACCAGACAGATGACCGGACGAGAGAATTTCTCTGCCTGTTTCATAAGTCTTAAGGCTTTTCTGTATCCCTCCGGCTGTGGCATACCAAAGTTTCTTTCGATATTTTCCTTCGTATTTCTTCCCTTTGCCTGTGCAATCACTGTTACCGGCGTGCCATGGAATCTTGCAACGCCACCGATGATAGCTTTGTCATCTGCGAAATACCGGTCTCCGTGGAATTCTACAAAATCTGTAAAGAGTGCGTCAATGTAATCACTGCCTACCGGCCGGTCTTTGCGTCTGGAAAGTTCTACTCTCTGCCATGCGGTCATATTCATCTTGCTGCCTGATGTCAGTTCCACATCACATTTTTTTCTATTAAATCCTGTTCCTTCTCCTACCTCATGAAGTGCCAGAATCTTAGAAAGTGTCTCTTTCATCTGAGGGCGCTCCACAATGGCATCCAGAAATCCATGTTCCAGTAAAAACTCTGCTCTCTGGAAACCATCCGGAAGCTTCTGTCCGATGGTCTGCTCAATCACTCTTGGGCCTGCGAACCCGATCAGAGCTTTTGGCTCTGCCAGGATCACATCACCGAGCATCGCAAAGCTTGCGGTTACTCCGCCAGTCGTGGGATCGGTCAGTACGCTGATGTAAAGAAGTCCGGCATCACTGTGGCGCTTCAGTGCTGCGGATGTCTTTGCCATCTGCATCAGAGAGACGATTCCCTCCTGCATGCGGGCCCCTCCGGAGCAGGCAAATAAGATGACCGGAAGTCTTTCTTTCGTTGCCCGTTCTACCGCCCTTGCTATCTTCTCTCCAACTGCCTCTCCCATGCTGGCCATCAGGAATCTTCCATCACAGACTCCGATAGCCGCCTCGCGGCCGTCAATCTTTGCTTTTCCTGTTACAACTGCTTCTGAAAGCCCTGTCTTTTCCTGTAATTTCTTCAGTTTTTCTTCGTATCCTTTGTATTCCAGAGGATTTCCTCCCTGAAGATCCGAATCCCATTCTTCAAAAGAACCTTCATCTGTGATCATCTCGATTCTGCGTCTTGCATGCACGCGGAAATATCCTCCGCACTTTGGACAGATATAATGATCTTTCTTTACATCCTCCGCAATGATCGCTCCCCCACATTTATTACATTTGCGAAGTAATCCTTCTGGAACTTCCGGTCGTCTGGTAAATGTAATATAATTCTTTCTTCCGACAGCAATTCTGGTCTTTTTAAATACGTTGTCCAGCTTCATCAGCAGTCACCTCTACAGCCTTTCAATAAATTCAATATCTATATTTCCCTCAATATAATCCGGATGATTGACAATCCCATACTGATAATCAACATTCGTATCGATTCCTTCTATAATGACTTCTCCAAGTGCACTCTGCATCTTACGGATCGCTTCCTGACGATTCTTCGCCCACACGATCAGCTTGGCCACCATGGAATCATAATACGGCGGAATCGTATAGCCGCTGTATATCGCAGAATCAATACGGATACCCTTTCCTCCCGGAAGATACATATCTGTGATCGTTCCCGGGGACGGACGGAACCCTTTCTCCGGATTCTCTGCATTGATCCTGCACTCGATCGCATGACCGGTCAGTCTGATATCTTCCTGTGTATAGGATAATTTCTGTCCGGATGCAATGCGGATCTGTTCTTTCACAAGATCTACACCTGTCACCCATTCTGTGACCGGATGTTCCACCTGGATTCTGGTATTCATTTCCATGAAATAAAAGTTCCCGGATTTTTCTAATAAGAATTCGATGGTTCCGGCATTCTCATAACCTGCCGCTTTGGCAGCTTTTACCGCAGCGTCACCCATCTTCTTTCTCAGTTCATCCGATAATGCAACAGACGGAGATTCTTCGATCAGCTTCTGATGATTGCGCTGAATAGAACAATCTCTTTCTCCCAGATGGATCACATTGCCATATTTATCCGCCAGGATCTGGAACTCAATGTGTCTTGGATTCTCTACAAAATGTTCAATGTACATCGTCGAATCGGCAAATGCCATCTCGGTCTCTTTCTGAGCCGTCTGGAATGCAGATCGAACTCTTCCGGTGTCCAGGCGGTACGCATACCTTTGCCCCCGCCTCCTAAAGCTGCCTTAATGATAACCGGATAGCCAATCTCTCGGGCAAGTTCTGCACCGGTCTTTGCATCGTAGACGGGTTCTTTGCTTCCCGGAATGACCGGTACTCCCGCTGCCATCATCGTATTTCTCGCAACCTGTTTATTTCCAAGACTTGCAATGACTTTTGAATCCGGCCCGATGAATGTAATATTGCACTGCTCGCACAGCTCTGCAAATTTACTATTCTCTGACAGGAATCCAAATCCCGGATGGATTGCATCTGCACCGCTTATGATCGTTGCACTGATGATATTTTCCATACTGAGATAGCTGTCCTTTGACGGAGCCGGCCCGATGCAGATGGCTTCGTCTGCAAGCTTGGTATGCAGTGCTTCTTTGTCTGCCTCGGAATAGACCGCTACGGTCTCAATTCCCATCTCACGGCAGGCGCGGATGATACGCACCGCGATCTCTCCTCTGTTTGCGATCAATACTTTTTTAATCATCTTTCTTTACACTCTCCTATGTTGCTCTTATCTATCCGACCATGAATGTAAGCTCTGCACTTACGACTACTTTTCCATCCACGCTCGCAACTGCCTCGCCGACACCGACAGGTCCTTTTCTGCGGATGATCTTCGTCTCCAGACGTACCTTGTCTCCCGGGACGATCTTTCCTTTGAATTTGCATTTATTAATACCGCCGAAATATGCAATCTTTCCTTTATTTTCTTCCAGGCTTAAGATTGCAACCGCACCGGCCTGTGCCAGTGCTTCGATTGTCAGCACGCCCGGCATTACAGGTTCTTCCGGGAAGTGTCCCGCAAAGAATTCTTCTCTGTAAGATACGCATTTATATCCCACTGCATATTCTCCCGGCACATAATCTTCGATGTAATCCAACAGAAGAAATGGATGACGGTGCGGAATGATTTCTTTGATCTGATTGATGTTCAAATGATTCATATTGTCCTCCTACACGATGCGAAATAACGGCTGTCCGTATTCCACGCCTTCCTGATTATTTACCAGAATCTCTGCAACCGTTCCGCTGTAATCGCTTTCGATCTCATTCATCAGCTTCATGGCTTCCACGATTCCGAGTGTCTGTCCTTTTTCTACTCTGTCTCCGACTTTTACGAAGCTTTCTGCATCTTCTGCAGGTGCTGAATAAAATGTTCCTACCAGCGGAGACTCTACAATATTTCCTGCGACTGCTTCTTCCGCAGCTGCTCCCAGTGTCTGATCCCCTTCTGCATTCGTTTTTCCCATCTCAGCAGAAACCACTCCGGCAGAAACCGTTGCAGCAGAAGCTGTTCCGGTCATATTCACCGGTGCAGACACATTTTCCGTCACATAGCATGTATTTTCTTTCTTGCTCAAATGCAGTTTGATACCGTCTTCCTCATATTTAAAGCCTGTCAGATCTGACTTTGACACAGCATCTATGAGTTCGATCATTTTCTCCATTTCCATATGTCTTTGTCCCTCCTGCAATTCTCCGCTAGTCTTCATATCTCTTTAACAGTAACACCGCATTATGTCCGCCAAATCCAAGTGAATTTGTCAGTACATAATTGACTTCTTTTTCTACCGGCGCACCGATCGCATAGTTCAGGTCACACTCTTCATCCGGAGTTTCAGTTCCGACTGTCTGATGGATGAAGTTGTCCTGGATTGTCTTCACACAAGTGATAAATTCCACACCTCCGGCCGCACCGAGCAGATGGCCGATCATGGATTTTGTCGAGTTGATCACAACATCTTTTGCCGCATCGCCAAGAGCCAGTTTGATCGCACGTGTCTCGAACAGGTCATTGTGATGTGTACTGGTTCCGTGTGCGTTGATGTAATCCACCTGGGAAGGTTCGATTCCGCCTTCTTCCATCGCAAGTTCCATTGCTTTGGCTGCACCGCTTCCGTCTTCTGCCGGAGAAGTAATGTGATATGCATCTCCCGTAGAACCGTATCCGACAAGTTCGGCATAGATGACTGCACCACGTTGTTTTGCATGTTCCAGTCTTCCAGAACAACTACACCTGCACCTTCTCCGAGAACGAATCCATCCCTGTCTTTATCAAATGGTCTGGATGCCTTCATCGGATCTGTAGAAGTCGAAAGTGCTGTCAGACTTGTGAATCCTGCGACTCCGGTCTCACAGATACATCCTTCTGCTCCACCCGCCAGCATCACTTCTGCGTCACCATACTGGATCGCACGGAATGCATCACCGATGCAGTTTGTTCCACTGGCACATGCTGTAACGACATTCGTACATTTTCCCTTCAGACCGAGCTGAATGGAAATATTTCCTGCTGCCATGTTCGAGATCATCATCGGAACCAGAAGCGGATTAACTCTTCCCGGTCCTTTAGTCCGGATTTTTTCGTATTCTTTTTCTACAGCCTGCAGGCTTCCGATACCGGAACCCACAATTACACCGACACGGAACGGATCTTCCTTTGACATATCAAGTCCGGCATCTTCGAATGCTTCTTTTGCCGCTGCCACCGCATACTGGAAAATGGTTCCATTCTTCTTGCTGCCTTAAAATCCATTCTGTCTTTTGCCTGAAAATCTTTTACCTCTGCTGCAATCTTTACTTTATATTCTGTGGTGTCGAATTTGGTAATCTCTCCGATTCCCACTTTTCCTTCTTTGATGCCGCTCCAGAACTCCTCTACCGTATTTCCGATCGGAGTCACTGCTCCAAGTCCTGTCACTACAACTCTTCTCTTCATATATCTTAATCTCCTTTACATCACCATACCGCCGTCTACATGCAATACCTGTCCAGTAATATATCCCGCATCCTCTGACGCAAGAAATGCAACCGCATTCGCCACATCTTCTGCTTTTCCGAATTTTCCAAGCGGAATCTGTGCGGCAGACGCTTCTTTTATCTTTTCCGGAAGTACTTCTGTCATGTCGGTCTCGATAAATCCCGGTGCAACTGCATTGACCGTGATTCCTCTGGATGCCACTTCTCTGGCTGCTGTTTTGGTCAGTCCGATCACACCTGCTTTGGACGCCGCATAATTTGCCTGTCCTGCATTACCGCTGACACCTACAACAGATGCCATATTTATGATGCGTCCGCTTCTCTGGCGGATCATCTGGCGGAGCGCAGCTCTTATTGTATGAAATGTTCCCTTCAAGTTTGTGTCCAATACCTTATCAAAATCTTCTTCTGACATCTTCATAAGGAGTCCATCCTTTGTGATTCCTGCATTATTAACCAGAATATCAATTCTTCCCTGCTCCTTGATCACCGTCTCGATGAATTCTTTACAGGCATCAAAATCGGCCACATTACATTGTATGATCACCGCTTTACCGCCTGCAGACTCAACTTCATTCTTTACTTCTTCGGCTCTTTCTCTGGAACCGTTATAGTTGATCACAACTGTTGCTCCTTTTGATGCAAGCTTTACAGCGATTGCTTTTCCGATTCCTCTGGACGCTCCGGTTACAACCGCAACTTTTCCTTCCATTGTCTGATCCATCTTTACGATTCCTCCATCCTGTTTCCACCATCTGCGAGTTCCTCACAGACTTTATCCACATCCTCCCACTGGGAAATGTGGAATACTTTCACATTTCGGTCGATTTTCTTAAAATCCTTCCAGTGTCTTGCCCGGTCCGATCTCAACAAATGTATCAACACCGTCTGCGATCATGCGTTCCATGCTCTGCATCCAGCGCACCGGTGAACTGATCTGTGTCGTAAGAAGTCCCGGAGTTTCTCTGATGTCTGTTACCTTCTCTGCTGTTACATTCGTTACATACGGAATTCTTAATTCGTGAAATCTGGTATGTTCCAGTTCTTCCGCCAGTTTCTCTCCTGCCGGAACCAGCATCTGAGAATGGAACGGTCCGCTGACATTTAACATAATGGTGCGTCTCGCCCCTGCTTCTTTTAACTTTGCAGCCGCTTCTTCTACAGCGTCTGTCTTACCGGTGATGACGATTTGTCCCGGACAGTTATAGTTTGCGACCGACACATCAGCAATCGGTTCGATCACTTTTTCGATTTCCTCTGCCGCCATAGAAATGACCGCACACATGGCTCCTTCTCCTGCCGGAACCGTGTTCTGCATCAGGATTCCTCTTTTCTTACCAGGCGGATCGCATCCATATCGTTCATTCCTCCGGCAGCTGCGATCGCCGGGTATTCTCCCAGGCTTAATCCTGCTGTGATATCTGCTTTCAGTCCTTTACTTTCCGCAACTCTTGTCATTGCCAGACAGGTCGTGACCATTGCTGCCTGTGTATATTCCGTCAAATCCAGCCTGTCATTTTCTTCAAAGCAAAGTTCCTTCATATCCAGATCAAGTTCCTCACCTGCCTGGTCAAATATGTATCTTGCAATCTCACTGTTTTCATAAAAGTCGGCTCCCATGCCGGCTTTCTGAGCACCCTGTCCCGGATAAATAAATGCAATCTTACTCATAGAATCCCTGTCCTCCGATTAATGCATCTGTCTCTGTTACCAGTTTCTGGATCAGATCTTTACATGACATTCTTTCTTTTACCATGCCGGCAATCTGTCCTGCCATTACGCTTCCGTTCTTTACATCACCCTCTACGACTGCTTTTCTGAGGCCGCCAAGTGTGAGCTTTTCCAGTTCTTCGAATTCTGCTCCGGCATTTTCCAGTTCCAGATATTTTCTCGTCATATCATTGCGAAGGGCTCTGACCGGATGTCCTGTGGTTCTTCCTGTTACTCTGGAATCAATATCCTTCGCTTTGATGATTCTTTCTTTGTAATTCTCATGTACCTGGGATTCATCTGTTACAACAAAATGTGTTCCCATCTGGACGCCTTTTGCTCCCAGCATGAATGCCGCAGCAATTCCTCTTCCATCGGCAATTCCTCCGGCTGCAATAACCGGAATACTGACTGCATCTACAATCTGTGGAACAAGTACCATCGTTGTACTCTCGCCGATATGTCCGCCGGCTTCACAACCTTCTGCTACCAGTGCATCCGCACCACAGCGTTCCATTCTTTTTGCCAGGGCCACAGAAGCAACGACCGGAATAACCTTTACGCCGGCTTCCTTCCACATCTTCATGTATTTCTCCGGATTACCCGCACCGGTGGTAACAACCTTTACGCCTTCTTCGACAATCACCTTTGCAACTTCATCTGCATAAGGACTCATCAGCATGATGTTGACACCGAATGGTTTGTCTGTCAGTTCTTTTGCCTTGCGTACCTGATCTCTTACCCAGTCTGCCGGAGCACTTGCTGCACCTATGAGTCCCAGTCCGCCGGCTTCGGATACACCTGCTGCCAGATGGTATTCTGCCACCCAGGCCATACCGCCCTGAATGATCGGGTATTCAATTCCTAATAATCTGGTTACTTCTGTCTGCATAATCTCTATACTCCCTGTCTTTTTATAATTTTCTTACTCTTTATGAGCGTTCACATACTCTACAACATCACCGACTGTTACGATCTTTTCCAGATCTTCCGACGGAATCTCGATTCCATATTCATCTTCCAGTGCCATTGTCAGTTCAAAAAGATCTAAGGAATCTGCTCCGAGGTCATCTTTGAATGATGCGTTTTCTGTGATTTTGCTTTCCTCTACTCCTAAGTTATCTGCTACCATTTTTTTAATCTGTTCTAACATATCTTTGTTCTCCTTTTATTTCTGTTTTGTCTCTTTTTAGCTCTGGTTCCTTTTTAATTCTTTTGCACTTATAAGAGTTGCTTATCTGAGGCTTCTTACCACTCCAGAATGCTGGCCCCCCAGGTGAGTCCTGCACCAAATCCTGCCAGGATAATCTTCTGTCCTCTGTTCAGTTTCCCGGCTCGGTTCAGTTCATCGAGAAGAATTGGAATACTTGCGGAAGATGTATTTCCGTATTCTTCCAGATTCATCGGAAATTTTTCTATCGGTTCACCCAGCCGCTTTGCGATTGCTTCTACAATTCTTCTGTTCGCCTGATGCAAGATATAAAAACTGATTTCTTCCTGTGCCGTGTCATTCTTTTCCAATACTTCTTTTATTGCCTGCGGCACGCTCTTTACAGCAAACATAAATACTTCTCTTCCATCCATCTGCATCAGATATTCTTTTTCTTCCGGCTTTGGCATATCTTCCGGTGATAATTCGCTTCTGTCATATCTGCTTTTACAGCGAAGTGCTTCTCCTCTAAAGCCATCGGAGTGTGTTACCGGAAGATAATATCCCGTATCTTCGCGCTTCAGCACTGCCGCTCCTGCGCCATCCCCGAACAGGATACACGTCCCGCGGTCCTTCCAGTTCGTCAGATTCGATAAACTCTCGCTGCCAATGATCAGTGCAGTCTGATACACGCCCGCATTCAGATAAGCCGCTGCCGTATTATAAGCAACCACAAATCCGGTGCATGCCGCACTCAGATCAAAACATGTCGCATGCTTTGCCCCAAGGTCTTTCTGCACTTCACAGGCTGTACAGGGAAGTATTACATTTGAAGAAATCGTAGACACGATGATCAGATCCACATCTTCTGCAGCAATTCCCGCATTTTCAAGTGCCTGCCTTCCGGCTTCGGCTGCCATGGATACCGTCGTCTCTTCTTTGATAATATGACGTCTCACGACTCCGGTTCTCTCCCGGATCCACTCATCACTGGTATCAACCAGTTTCGCAATGTCATTGTTGTCCATTGCAAATGATGGTACGCAAGATCCTGTCCCACATATTCTTCCAGTCATTATAAATACCTCTGATTTATTTTGATTCTAAATTATTTTGACTGTCAAAGTATATATCAATAAATTTTGTTTGTCAAGTATTTTGAATATCAAAATATATTTTTATTTTTCCGGGCGTCTGGTGTTTACCTGGAATTCATATAATTATGATAATATATTTTAACTTATAGCAGTTTCTCTTCCCATTCTTTTTCTTTGAAGCCGGTCAGAACGAAATTATCTCCGATTACTAATGGGCGTTTTACGAGCATTCCGTCGGTTGCCAGGAGTTTTAACTGGTCGTCTTCGGTCATTTCTTTTAATTTGTCTTTCAGGTTCATCTGTTTGTATATCATACCACTAGTATTGAAGAACTTTTTGAGTGGAAGTCCGCTCATTGTGTACCATTCTTTTAATTCTTCGTAAGTTGGATTTTCTTCTTTAATTGCTCGTTCTTCAAATTCTACGTTGTGTGCTTCCAGCCACTTTAATGCTTTCATGCAGGTGCTGCATTTTCTGTATGCAAATACTTCATCATAGATTCTCCTTTCCATCTTTCTAATTTTTACAATATCATTACTGACGTTTCATATCGTTCTTCCAACGTTTTATTTCTTCTACACTATGTCCTACTGCTTCTGCAATCATGTCTTCCCTTGCTCCTAATTCAAGCAACTTCATTGCTGTTTCATATTTCCTTTTTCTTTTCCACGCTCTTCTCCTATTAACTCTCCCGCTTTGTAAATCTTATCCATCTCTTTACACATAATCTCCACTCCTTCCTGTGTCTCTTTCAATACTCTTACCCGCTCTGCCAATACTTTGCTATACATGTCTTCTGCCTTTGTACAATGAAAATCATGCATCAATCTGCCCAGATCTGTATTTTCTTTCATCCGGGCGTTAATATATATAATTTCGCTTTTATCATTATAATAATCTCTGCCGGTTTCTCTTACAGTCCGTTTGATATGTAAGATGGGTGCAACTTCATTTTCTACTTCCTCATCTACGATAAAAATAACCTTTGATTCCGGCAGTTTTTCAAAATCTTCTCCCGCAAACAGACTATGTGCGTCTATTATACTGCTGTGGTAGCGCAATCTTTTTGGGCCTGCTCCGGCTTTTTCCTGCTGTACTTCTATATCATATATTTCTTTTCTGCCATTCACAGCCACACAGTCAAGTACAGCCGATCTTCCCTGTAAATTCTTGTAATCTTTCTGAACAACGACTTCTGTTAATTCCAGATCATCATTTCAGTAATAACTCTTAATACATATTCCGCACATTCCAGAATATTTAACACGTTCCGCATGAACATATCACTCATCATTGTCAGCTCTGCGACTAACTTCTCATAATATCGGAACCGTTCATTAACAAAACCTGTCTTTAACAAATTCGTATTATTCATAGGCTTCTCCTCTCAGTATAAACTTATCTTTACAGTATTTCAATGCGATAATAATTATATTATCAAGTATATTTGCAAATGATTTTAATCTTCCGTTTCCATCCTTCATAATGGAATCCCACATTTCGAATATCTGATAATTCAACATTTATTTGCTTATTCTTTTGTTATATATTTTGAAAAATTTTGATATATTTATCGATGTATTTCATGATTGGAACGAAATGTTCCTTAACTCAACGAATTATAATATAGAATGATATGTTATAATCATAATGCACCAGTTTATCTGATGCATTCACCTAATATGACTTTTTATTTTATCCAATCCTTTTTGCTTTAGAAACCATGCTGGATCTGATATACGTCATTCCTGTGACCAGATAAATGACAGCTACAACAAGAACCGCCAATATACCAGTATTCAAGAACATATTTGCTATTAATGTAAGCAACAATAATATCGGTATTACTTTGTTCAATACAATATACGTCTTATATGCACTTTTGTATATAATTTCTTTTTCTGCTTCATCACAGCTTTCCACCCACTGTTCCGTAAATTTGCTTGAGTTGGATCACCTTTTTTCTCCGGATGTGCCGCCTGTATCGCTTTTACATAACGTACAGAAAGATAAATATCGTAGAAATAGCACAGTATAAATATAATGCAGGCGAATAAAAAATATCTGGATTTCCTGATTCTATATACTTCAAAGAATATCCAAAGGATAAAATTATGATGCAGGCCACCTGTGACACCAAATTAACCCCACTGGTCCACGCTCCCCATTTTCTTCTTCGTAATCCAGTTCATAGAATCTGTCCTCATCTGCATCCTTCATTTCTTTGTATACATTCTTTAACCGGTATAAACTGTATTCACCAACAACTACCGTAACAACGGCAATCACGATCAGGACCGGAAATATATATTGCTGAATCGTTCCGTTAATCGTTCTGATTCCTGCATCTATTCCTTTTTTTATCAGTTCATAGATGACTACCGACACGCCTCCGGCGATTCCCCCGATTATCACTGCCGCGAGCATCTTCCACGTTGCGGTAAATAACTACTTTCTTTTCCTTCATCATTTATCTCCTCTTCATATATAAAATATCTTCTACACTGACTTCACAAATCTTCGCAATCTTTAATGCGAGTGTTACTGACGGCGAATAGTCTCCTCTCTCTATCTGGCTGATCGTCTGTCTGGATACGCCTGCGAGCTTTCCCATCTCGGTCTGATTGACGCCAAGTCTTGATCTGTATTCCTTCAATCGGTTTAGTAAAGGCAAATGCTCATCTCCTTTATCAATCATATTTTGACAACTTTTCTTGTCATTTAAATTCTAACAGATGACAACTATAGTTGTCAAGCTTCTATTTAATGCATTATGGCGGCTATCACCGATCGGAATAAACTTACAAGGTCCTATCCTGTGCTGACTCCAACATGGGGAAATTCTAAAGCAAAAAAGTTGACCTAAAACGAGCTCACAAAAATCCAAACTCGACATTCGTCTCAGACAGTGGATTGTGAGGCAAACGGTCAACT
>ENA-OQHA01000379-OQHA01000379.1-human-gut-metagenome-genome-assembly--contig:-NODE-379-length-22790-cov-3.506376_pt1 | contig 22790 bp, 25 predicted proteins | sample MGYA00242558_ERZ504707 | MGnify/ENA primary metagenome ERZ504707 (study PRJEB26092, sample SAMD00036197) | human gut metagenome | host: Homo sapiens | study: EMG produced TPA metagenomics assembly of...
TTGTGGATGGTTTCAAACCAATCCACAAAATCGGTGGGATTTGTGACAGAGAATATCATGGTTTGCAGGGTGCGTCAAGATGGTTTTGTGAAATTTATTGCGATAAAGTTGTGATAGTAGGACTTATCTGCCGGAAATTGAAGCATCTTACAAAGAATTTGTGCGCACAAATTGGAAAATCAGCACATCTGTGCTATACTCAAAGCAGAATTTGTTGAGCTAAAACGGAGGTATTGAACCATGTCAGAGAAAAACACCGCCGACATTGGATTTGAAAAGCAGATTTGGAATGCTGCCTGCGTACTTCGGGGCAATATGGATGCTTCAGAGTATAAGGGTGTCGTCCTTGGTCTTATTTTCTTGAAATATATTTCGGATCGTTTTGAAGATAAGTATAATCAGCTGGTTGCAGATGGTGATGGCTTTGAGGAAGATCGTGACGAGTACACATCGGAAGGAATCTTCTTTGTGCCTGCTGGTGCGCGTTGGAGCGATGTTTCTGCAAAGGCACATGATCCCGAAATCGGTCAGGTAATCGATGATGCAATGCGCGCTATCGAAAAAGAAAACGTGCGCCTGAAGGATATCCTACCGAAAAATTTCGCGCGCCCGGAACTGGATAAACGGCGGTTGGGTGAAGTCGTTGACCTGTTTACGAACATCAAAATGATCGAACATGGCAGCGAGAAGGACATTCTGGGACGCACTTATGAATACTGCCTGTCGATGTTTGCAGAGCAGGAAGGCAAGCGTGGCGGCGAGTTCTTTACGCCGTCCTGCGTTGTGCGGACGCTGGTAGAAGTGCTGCAACCGTTCAAGGGCCGTGTGTATGACCTTGCTGTGGCAGCGGCGGTATGTTTGTGCAGTCGGCTAAGTTTGTAGAAAACCACAGCGGCAACATCAATGATATTTCGATTTATGGTCAGGATTCTAACCCTACAACGTGGAAACTGGCGCAGATGAACCTTGCCATCCGTGGCATTGAGCCTGACCTTGGCAAGTATGCAGCAGACACCTTCCTTGATGACCAGCATCCCACGATGCGTGCAGATTACATCATGGCAAATCCGCCGTTCAACCTGTCCAACTGGGGTGCAGAGCAGCTCAAAGATGATGTACGCTGGCAGTATGGTATGCCGCCGGCTGGAAACGCCAACTTTGCATGGCTTCAACACATGATTTATCACCTTGCGCCCGGTGGTCGGATGGGCATGGTTCTGGCAAACGGTTCCTTGTCCTCCCAGTCCGGCGGTGAGGGCGAGATTCGCAAGAACATTGTGAATGCTGATTTGGTGGACTGCATTATTGCCATGCCAACGCAGCTTTTCTATACCACACAGATTCCGGTTTCGCTTTGGTTTATCTCCAAGCGCAAGAAACAGGCTGGTAAAACGCTGTTTATTGATGCCCGGAAGATGGGCGTTATGGTGAGCCGTAAGTTGCGGGAACTAGCCGATGAGGATATTAAAAAGATTGCCGATACCTACAATGCTTATGTTAATGGTACACTGGAAGATGTAAAAGGTTTCTGCGCAGTTGTTGATACGGAGAAAATTGCAGAGCAGGATTATATTTTAACGCCGGGTCGTTATGTTGGTGTTGAGGAACAGGAAGATGATGGTGAACCGTTTGAAGAAAAAATGGCTCGGCTGACTTCTGAACTTTCGGATTTGTTCAAGCAGTCACATAAGCTGGAAGCAGAAATTAAGGAGAAGTTGGGGGCGATTGGGTATGAAATCTGAATGGACATATCGCCCACTTGGTGAGCTTGTATCTTTTGCATCAGGAGGAACACCGAGTAAAAAAAGAGATGATTATTGGGGTGGAACTATTCCTTGGATTAGTGCAAAGACATTGAAAACGGAGAATATCGACACATCTGATTTGTTTATAACAGAAGAAGGGCTAAAAGCTGGAAGCAAGATTGCGCCGAAGGGAAGCATCTTACTTCTTACACGAGGAAGCGGTCTTTTTAATGGAATACCAATTGCTAGAGTTGAAAAAGATGTGGCTTTCAATCAAGATATAAAGTGTCTGGATTCATATGGAGAAGTGGAAAACGAGTTTATATTTTATTGGTTGTTGTCGCAAAAAGATTATTTGATGGCAAAGGTTGGAGTTATAGGAATTGGAGCGGGAAAATTTGATTTAGATTTTTTTACAAAAGCTAATGATTCCGATTCCGAGTGAGCGAGAAAGAAAAAGTATTGTTGGATTCGCAAGTAGCATCAGCGAAAAAATTAGATGTAATGCAAAGGTAAACGATAATTTACTTTGGCAGGCACAGGCTCTTTATAAGGATCGTTTCATTGATTTGAAACCCTTCAATGGCAAGATGCCTCCAGATTGGCAACTTGGCACGGTTTCGGAAATCATAGAGCTACACGATTCCAAACGCATACCCCTTTCAAGCCGTGAACGTGCCAATCTCACAAAGATTTATCCGTACTACGGTGCCACCTCAGTAATGGACTATGTGGATAGGTATCTTTTTGACGGAATCTATCTACTCCTTGGTGAAGACGGTACTGTTGTAGACGACAAGGGCTTTCCGATTTTGCAGTATGTAGAAGGAAAGTTCTGGGTGAACAATCATGCCCACATTATCACGGGTAAGAATGGCTTTACTGTCGAAACGCTTTATTTGCTGTTCAGCTTAACCAATGTTCGGTCAATTGTTACTGGAGCCGTTCAGCCCAAAATTAGCCAAGCCAATCTGAACAACGTGTCCGTTGTCATACCATCGAAAGCGGAATTGAGTACCTTCAACTCAATCGTACAACCAATTTTTTCACAGATTCGCAATCTTCGTGCTGAAAGCGATAGACTTACCTCCACTCGTGATATCCTGCTACCTCGCTAATGTCCGGCGAAATTGATGCTGCCAATATTCAACTCTAAGCTGCTAAATTATCGTTTATAAAAGAAATGAAGGGATAATATGGAAGATTTTGATAATGCTAAGACAAGAAACCCGAGGGAATGCGTTGTTACAAACCTTAATAGCTACCTGACCTACATTTCTGATATAAAGGAAACCATAAAGAAAGAAGAAGGCGCAGAAGTAAGCGCAAAGCATTATTTCTTCCGTGGACAGGCCAGCAACGAATGGCATGTCATGCCGGGAGTGTTCCGTGGTGGGATGCTTCCACATGAAGCAGAATTGATAAACGCTGCCTACACACGGAATCCTGATGACTTCCGAAAGCTGACAACAGATTTTGAAAAGCTCGCAAAATTGCAACACTATGGGTTGCCAACAAGACTGTTGGATGTGACGGAAAACCCACTGGTGGCACTGTATTTTGCTTGCCAAAACAATCAAGAGAAAAAGATAACTGACGGGAAGACTACGTTATTGCCGCCGACCGATGGAAAAATCTATTATAAACGAGATTACGGAAAAAGTTATAGCGACATAGAGATCAAAGTGTTGGCATATTTAGCGAGTCATGAAATTTCGGGCGATTATACATTAGAAAAGCTGCTCTCGGATTTGAACAAGTATGGAATTTATACAGATAAAGAGGTAAAAGAGTGCGAGGCAAGCGAGTATAAAAGCTTGCTTTCGATTATTCAAAGAAATTATTTTGTGATTTCCAACTTGAATAATGAAAGATTGGTACGGCAAAGCGGCTCTTTTTTAATCTGCGGAAAATATAATGTTCAGCTGAAAGAAAAAATCGGACAGAGCATTGTTAAACGGGCATATAGTGATGTCCAAGATGAATTTGAACTTCAAAGTTTTAGAATACCAGCGGGAAGAAAAGACGCGATTTTAGAGGAACTGAGTTTTTACAATATCAACGAAGGGACGCTGTTCCCAGAACTTGAGCACCAGATGGCATATATTAAAAGCAATTATGCGAACACACAAAAGCCTATGGTTGATCGGTTTGTGAAAACAGAAGTTCCGATAACAAGTATTAGAGAAGTGCGCGATTCAGATGCTTCAGACGATAAAGTGGACGAGATTATTCGAGAAGTATTGCATAATGCTGTGCATCCAGAAATTTTTGATGATTGTTACGTTGCAATTCAAAAGAATCTGATGCCGGATTGGTATCGTAAGGAAATTGGACTCAGTAAAGTTCGATTGGCACTGACGGACACATTGGATAATGGTACGCCGATAGGACGTGCGATGGCAAAAAGAGCAGCACAGTCTATCGTTGAAAAGATTGTGAATGCCATTGCGCAAGAATCGAATACAGCAACTTCGGATAATAGTTGAGGAGAAAAATCATGCTTTCATTTACCGAAGATACCTTTGAACAAGCGGTCATAGAGCTATTTGAAAATATGGGTTACACCCACATTTATGCTCCTGATATGAACCGAACAGATTACAGCCGCCCTCTGCTGGACGATGTTTTGCGGGATTGTCTGGTGCGGCTGAATCGCAGCCTTCCGGCTGTGGCAATTGATGAAGCCATCCTGAAACTGAATGATTTTGATGCGGGAAGCCTGTTGCAGAAGAATATTATTTTTATGGACTATCTGCAAAACGGTATCACGGTCAAATACGCAGTCAAGGGTGAAGAACGGTCTTCGGTAGTAAAGCTGATTGATTATGCAGATGCAGACAAAAATGATTTCTATGTGGTAAACCAATATACCTTCGTGGAAAATGGAAACAACCGCCGTCCGGATATTATTTTGTTTATCAATGGTTTGCCGTTGGTTTTGATGGAACTGAAAAGTCCTTCTAAGGACGAAGTGGGTGCAGAAAACGCATACAACCAGATTCGGAACTATATGAAGGATATTCCTTCGATGTTCTACTATAATGCAATCTGCGTAATCAGCGACCTTTCGACCAACAAGGCAGGAACAATCACTTCTGGACTTGACCGTTTTATGGAATGGAAAACAAAAGACGGTGATTATGAAAACACCGCGTATGCGCAGTTTGACACCTTCTATGAGGGAATGTTCCAGAAAGAGCGGCTGCTGGACATCCTGAAAAACTTTATTCTGTTTTCCGGTGATGGGCAGAAGCCGATTAAAATTTTGGCTGGGTACCACCAGTATTTTGCAGTGCGAAAAGCTATCGAAAAGGCCAAGATTGCCACTAAAACGGATGGCAAGGGTGGTGTGTTCTGGCATACGCAGGGTAGCGGAAAATCACTGTCGATGGTATTCTATGCCCATTTGCTGCAAGAAGCTTTGGATAGCCCCACCATCGTTGTGATGACGGACCGCATTGATCTTGATGACCAGCTTTACACGCAGTTTGCCAAGTGCGCACCTTTCCTGCGTCAGACACCTGTACAGGCAACCAGCAAGGACAATCTAAGCAAGCTGCTGGATGGCCGAGAAGCAAACGGCATCATCTTCACCACGATGTTCAAGTTTGAGCGTGGCGAGAAGCCGCTTTCCGAACGGCGGAATATTGTGGTGATGGCCGATGAAGCCCATCGCGGACAATATGGTTTTGATGAGAAAATTATCATCAAAGAAAATGAACAGGGTGAAAAAGAAGCACATACAGTGATTGGAAATGCCCGAATCATCATGATGCCCTGCCGAATGCAACCTACATAGCTTTACGGGAACGCCGATTTCGGCAAAAGATAGAAATACGCGTGAAGTTTTTGGTGATTATATTGATGTTTACGATATGACACAGGCTGTGGAGGATGGCGCAACGCGTCCGGTTTACTACGAGAGCCGTGTTATCAAACTCCACCTCGACCAAAATACGCTGACCTTGATTGATGCGACCTACGATGCGCTGGAACAGCAATCGGACGCTGCAACGATTGAAAAAAGCAAAAAGATGTTGGGGCAGATGGAGAGTGTGCTGGGGGCAGACTCTACCATTCAATCGCTGTGCGAAGATATTGTCAACCATTACGAAAAGTACCGCGCTAATCTTTTGACGGGCAAGGCGATGATCGTGGCGTATTCGCGCCCGATTGCGATGAAGATTTATCGAAAACTTCTGGAGCTGCGCCCGACATGGAACGAAAAAATCGGCGTAGTTATGACGGGTGGCAACAATGACCCGGAGGATTGGAAAGAAATCATCGGTACAAAATCTCACAAAGAAGAACTTGCCCGGAAATTCAAAGACAACGATGACCCGATGAAGATTGCCATTGTTGTGGATATGTGGCTGACAGGTTTTGATGTGCCTTCACTGGCTACGATGTATGTTTACAAGCCAATGCACGGATACAATCTGATGCAGGCCATCGCGCGTGTCAACCGCGTGTTTAAGGACAAAGAGGGCGGCTTGATTGTAGATTACGTTGGCATTGCATCTGCCCTCAAAGCCGCTATGAAGGAGTATACCAAGCGTGACCAGTCCCGATATGGTGATATGGACATTGCCAAAGTTGCATATCCGAAGTTTCAGGAAAAGCTTCAGGTGTGCAAAGATTTGTTGCACGGCTTTGATTTCAGCGGATTTATTGGCGGTTCTCCGTTGATAATGGCAAAGCTGGTCACTGGCGGCGTAAACTTTGTTCTGGACGCAAAAGCACCCAAGCGCAAAGATCTGTTCCTGCGAGAAGCTCTGTTGCTGAAGCAGTCACATTCGTTGTGTTCCAGCATGACCACGGAGCAGGAGCGACATGAAGCGGCCTATATGGAAGCAGTCCGTTCTACGGTGGTGAAGATCACCTATGGTGGGAGTGGCGGCAAGACACTTTCTTTGAAAGAAATCAATGCTCAAATCAATGAACTGCTGAAAGCAAGTATCCAGAGTCAAGGTGTTATCAGTTTGTTTGACAGTAAGAAGGCAGATGAAAATATCAGTCTGTTTGACCCGGCGGTGTTGGATGAAATTTCAAAAATGAAAGAAAAGAACATTGCCGTAGAAATTTTGAAAAAACTTATGGCAGAGCAAGTTTCACTGTATAAACGGACAAATGTTGTGCAGTCTCAGAAGTTTCAGAAAAGATTACACAGTTGATGAACTCTTACTACAATGGCTTGATTACAAACGAGGAGGTCATCAAGGAACTTCTGAAAACGGCACAGGAGATTACGGAACTGTATAACAACGGTAAAAAGCTGGGTTTGACGTAGGAGGAACTGGCTTTTTACGATGCTCTGACAAAGCCGGAAAACATCAAGGATTTCTACCAAAACAATGAACTGATTGACTTGACCAGAGAGCTTACGGAAATGCTGCGCAAAAATCGGACAATAGACTGGCAGAAAAAAGAAACTGCCCGTGCGAGTATGCGTAAGATGGTGAAGCACCTTCTAAAAAAGTATAAGTATCCGCCAGAAGATTATGATACGGCAATCAGCACGGTCATTAGCCAGTGTGAGATGTGGACTGATAATATGATGGCATAAAAAAGAGGATGAACAAATGAAGTTTTGTAATTTTCTTCTTCGAGTTGATGGCATTCGTGAGGCATCATTGGAAGATATGAAAGATGTTGTTGCAAAAGGAAATCATATATTTCGGCCGCAAAAGCAGAAGTATTTATATTCTGTTGATATGGATATTATCGAAGAAAGATTTTTCTGGATGGCATCTGACTACGATGATGCGGTACGCTTCAGAGATTATGTCATAAATAAAAAAACAGGTGAGAAGATGCCGAATCCACGTTCAAAAGAACAGGTTGAACCAAGACAACAATTTTTTGCGTGTTATGATGCACAGAAACATTTTCTTTATATGAATGACTACAATAAGAAGGGATTTGTTGAGCAATATTTAAGTGACACACTGCAAAAGGAATTTAAGATAAGCAATATTTATACATCATTAGATGATTTTGTAAGAACATTAAAACTATTCGTGGATTTCAATATACGCAAGTGGATAATGTATTCAGCCGTGGAGGAACATTGTTTTCTCAAGTTGGTAACATCTGGGGACAGGACTTGCCAAGCAAGCTTCAACTAAAAATATCGTATGGAGACCTTCCAATACATGGAGGAGGAAAGGTCTAGTAGATCGTATTTGTCGGCATCGTGAAGAATTTGAAGATGTTGTTATAATCGGATGTGATGAAAGTGGTATAGAGCAAACATTTGATTTTTCGTCTGTTCTAAAACACTTTTTGATTCAGCCAACAAAAGATGAAAATGAGCATTTTGAACCAGATGAAGTAAGGGAACTGCTGCTTGCAAAACTGAGGTGACAGTGGTGGATAAGGAGTATAAAATATTTCTGATAGGGTGCTTTATAACAGTTTCAGTAATAGCCTACTTATTGAATTGGAATTTTGATAGTATGGCAGACACGGCAACTACGCTAGTATCAATAGCCGTAGGTGTATATATTGCTGCTGCATCAGCTCTGCTTGGGAGTCCATATGCAAAGGAACTGAAACAGATAACAGATAAAAAACGGCCATCAAATACATTGTTAGGAACGCTTCTTGACTACTTTAGGCACGCGGGAAAATTGGGTATCACAACTGTTATAGTAAGCTGTTTATATAAGATTCCAGCGATATACAACGTCCCGGTAATAATTGCACGCATAGGTTCTGCAGCTGCGTATGGAATCTTCTTTTGCAATATTTTGTTTTTATGGCTCGTTTTTGTTTTCTTGGTTAACTCCATAGAAAAATCTGTGTAAGCTTTGCGGTTGGCTCTTGACAATAAGCTGTCTTTCTCGTAAAATGGTTTTAGAAAATACTATTATTGAAAATAAGAAAGGCTGTTTTATGGGAAAGATGATCTTAGATGACCTCCGCAAGCGTCTGGAACGTCTGGACGAAGACGCAGACCTGATGATCGACAATAACGACCGCTATCAGATGGTGATCGTAGGCGGCAGTGCGTTTATTTTGTTGGGCAAGTTGACCCGCGCTACTCATGACATTGATGCCTTGAGTGTTCCGAAAGAACTGTACAGTTTGCTTGGCAAGTACGACATCAACACCGATGTGGAAGCCTACATCGACAATTTCCCGTATAACTTCCAAGACCGGCTTCAGCCGCTACCCTTTGGTGGTACAAAGGTGCAGTTCTATACACCCAGTTTGGAGGACTTGGTGATTGCAAAGCTGTGCTCTTTTCGGGACACTGACAAAGCAGACGTAGAGAGTGAGGCTGTGCGGAATTCGTTGGATTGGGATTTGCTGGAACACCTTGCAACGGATGAAGATGAGTTGAGAGCCAGCATCTTGAACGACTGGCGGTATCGGGATTTCTATATCCGCTATCAGGAGTATGTAGAGAGGTGGAGACCATGCGAAAGCTGACATTCGAAGGCTTTTTGAAGCAGTATGTGGCAGAGCTTTCCGGGGTTCAAACGGCAAGCGTCCATAAGCTGGCAGATCGTATGGCTGAAAATCCCCGCCTGAAAGAACCGCTGTTTCTCTATGCGCTGGCTTTTAATAAAGTAGAACTGCTGCTCCGCTACACCGCAAACAGCACGATTGCTGCGGAATATGAGCAACTTTCTAATCTCTATTCGCTGGAGCAAATGCTGGTGCTTCTTGAAAAGCAATCATCAGAACTGCCGGAAGGTATTTGAAGGTTTGGCGCAGCTATTGCTCGGTGCGGGATGCCGCTCTTGCGGACAATGACACAAAAGAACTGATCCATCGCCGGGTATTGGAACTTCAACAAAAAAAGAAATTGACGAATTACCGTCTTTACAAGGACTTGAAGCTGAATCCGGGCAATGTGAATGCATGGCTCAAACACAACGATTCCAGCAAAATGAGCCTTGACTGTGCACGGCAGATCTACAAGTATGCAAAAAGCTACCCGTCTGTTCGATAAGAAAAAGGAAGTGAGTCTATGACCGCCGTAATCTATGCCCGCTATTCATCGGATAATCAGCGCGAAGAATCCATTGAAGGCCAGATTCGGGAATGCACGGCTTATGCGGAAAAGAACGGCATCATGGTCATCAAGCACTACATTGACCGTGCATTCTCTGCCAAAACGGACAATCGCCCGGAATTCCAGCAGATGATCAAAGACAGCGGCAAGAAGCTGTTTGATGTTGTTCTCGTCTGGAAATTTGACCGCTTTGCACGGAATCGTTTTGATAGCGCAAACTATAAGATGATCCTGAAAAAGAACGGCGTTCATCTGATTTCCGTCATGGAACCCATTGCCGAGGGCTCGCAGGGCATTCTGGTGGAAACCCTTCTGGAAGGTATGGCTGAATACTATTCCGCAGAACTTTCCGAAAAGGTCATTCGAGGCCAAACCGAAAATGCTCTGAAAGGGAAGTGCACTGGCGGTACGGGAACCATAGGCTACAAAATCGACGAGGAAAAGTTTTATCACCTTGACCCGCTGACTGCTCCGCTGGTGCTGGAAGCCTTTCAGAGATACGACAACGGCGATAAGATGGTCGAAATCGTGAATTTTCTTAATGAAAAAGGTGTCCGCAATATGCAGGGCGGCAAAATGACCCACAGCAGCGTGAACACCATGTTGAAGAACCGTCGTTACATTGGTGAATTGTCTTTCCGGGATATCGTTGTGCCGGATGCGATTCCGGCTATCGTTCCGAAAGACCTTTTTGACCGGGTGCAGAAGCGTATGGATAAGAACAAGCGTGCCCCTGCCTGTGGCAAAGCAGACGAGGAATATCTGCTGACCACCAAGCTGTTCTGCGGCAGTGCGGTGCGCTGATGTTCGGCGAAAGTGGAACCAGTGCCACTGGGCGCACCTACTATTATTACAAGTGCGCCAACGTCAAGCGGCGCAAGGGCTGCAATAAAAAGACCGTGCAGAAGGACTGGCTGGAAGAACTGGTCGTCCGGGAGACCATGAAGCTGATTCAGGACGATGCGGTGATCGACAAGATCGTTCAACTGGTCAGGGATGTACAGAATCAGGAGAACACCACAATCCCGCTGTTGGAAAAGCAGCTCCGGGAAGTAGACAAGAAGCTGGAGAATCTGATGAAGGCTATCGAGGACGGCTTGTACACCCGGACAACGAGAGAGCATCTGGAAGCACTGGAGAACCAGAAAGATGAGCTGACTGCAAAAATCGCAGATGAAAAATTGAAGAAGCCCAGCTTCAATGAGGATTTCATCCGATTCTGGCTGATGAAATTTAGAAGGTTCGATATTTCGCAGAAAAAACAGCGGAAGGCACTGATCGAAATTTTTGTCAATGCCATTTTCCTGTATGATGACCGGATGCTGATCACATTCAACTACAAGGATGGAACCCAAACCGTCCGTTTTGAGGACACTTTGACCGCCGATTCGGCGGAGGAAAAAAGTTCGGATTTGTCCAGTCTTGCTGGACCATAAATCCAACGATTTCACGTTAGAAATCGTTGGATTTTTTGTTTATAGCCTGACCTCATTTGGCTTTGACCACAATTTTGACCACAATGCCAAAGATTTTATCTGGTCTAATTAGTGCTGTTCCGTCCAATTTTCAGGCCGAAAACGCCTCGCTGAACAACTGGATCGCACTCTGCCGAATGGATTCCTGAACATGGAGATAATGCTCAGTCATCTCGGTATCGGCATGGCCTACGATGCTCTGGATGGTCTGGATATCCACGCCCAACGCCTGCATAGAGCGCCTTTTTCCGCGCCGCCAGTTGGCGGCGTTTTTCTTTTAGCTCTGTCATCTTGGACAGTTTCTCTCCGCCCAGCAGCTCTCCCATCGTGGCCTTGGCTGCCCGGTAGTCCGCCAGCTCCGCCTCATGCTCGGCAAGATATTTCCAGCTATACTTTGCGGCCTTATACCCGTCAAAGACGGGGCGGGTCTTGGCGTACCGCACCACGGCTCCCATCAGCTCGGAGGTTGCGGACAGGTCAGCCTCCGTCCGCCGGAGCTGCTCGGTCAGAGCGTGAAAGCGAGAACGGCATCCTCGGCTTGGCGGAGAGCTGGTCATACTCGGTGATATTCTGTTCCTGCATGAATTGAAGCGCTGCCGCCATCTGTTTAAGGTTATAGACCTTTGCCCACCGTGCATAGGCCGCACCTTTGCCGGAGCGCAGGCGCTCCTGTATATCAACGATCAGATTGACACGGCGAGGGGCAGCAGGCGCAGAAACAGGCTGCTCCGGGAGCGGACGCTCCCCGGCGATAACGGCCTTGATGTCTCGGGATTGTAGCCGTCCCCGAGGGTAGATGCCCGCAGCCGTGTCGCCCGCTCCTGCCCCGGAACGAGAAAAGAAATTACACCGCCGCGCCCATGCTTGACCGTGAAGCCGGACGCCTCCATGAGCCGAAGAAAAGCGTCAAAGTCTGCGGGGCGTTTGGTAAGAGCTTCATTGATGGCAAGCCGTAGCCGCTCCTTGTATGAGGGCTGCCGCTCCGTCCCCAGCCATGCCCCGTAATGGAGAAAGCGTCCATTGCTGTGCAACTTGGGATTGGTGATAGACGATCTCCTTTTTTTCGGTGCGGGTGGCGTCACGGGGCGCAGACGGCTCCGGCGTGACTCCGCACCAGCGGGAGCGCCACCCTTATCCACGGCAGGCTTCTCCGGGGCGGGCTTGCTTTGGGACTTTTTTGTCCCGAGGTTTGGGCGGCTTTGCCTTATCGGGAGCGGCCTTACCATCCTTGGGCGGACGGCCTCTGCCGGGCTTGGCAGGCTTGTCCTTTTCCGTGGGCGGCTTCTGCTTGACCGCCTTTTTCTCCTCCTTGGCCGCCTCGTCACGGGCGGCGGAAAAAGTCCACCACCTTGCCGGAATGTGCCGGGGCGGGATCGTCCTTGCCGGGAGTGGGCGGCTGCTCCTGTTCCTTTTCAGCCTTGGGGACTTCGGGAGCGGTTGGCTCCTCCACCTCGGTGTGAGTAACAGCGTCGGCGGAATCGGGCACGGCCTCACCCATTTCAAAGAGTGCCGCCTGCCTCTCATGCTCCAGCATGACCACCTCTGCATTGGTCAGCGCAGGCTCGGGCGCAGGCTGCTCCGGCACAACGGCATTTTCTACCGTGGGAGCGGGAGCCTCGGCGGGCGGGGTTGCCTCGGGAATGTTTTTCTTATCATCTGCCATTTGCAAACCTCCTTTTCGTGGCATGAAAAAGCCAGTCCGCAGACTGGCCGGGTGAAAGTGACCTCCCTTCATGGTTTTATATATGAAAACGCCGCCCGTAGTCCCGTTGGGTGGCAGTTATTTAAGAGCCACAACTCCTTTAACAGCCAAAAGTATCTGCTTAGGAACTTTAAGGGAAATGTCATTGACTCCTTCTGTCCACTCCCCGGCATAGTAAAGAAAGCCATAGAAAAAGTCAAAAAGTAATGATATAATAAACCATATATAGCGGTACCCGACCTTGATCAACAGAGAATACACTCGGAAGTGATAAAAATGGAATTGAAACGCTATAAGGGCTCCCTGACCGTCGAACAGCTAATAATCGCACATAAAAAAACAAAATCTAATGCCACTTCTTTATACAAGGAAGCACAGCTTTTGTTTGAAAACAAGATGTATGCCCGATGCTATTTCTTGCTTTGTATTGCAAATGAAGAACTTGGAAAGAGCATATTTGTTGTAAGTGCCATTGTTGATTTAATTGCAGGGAAGATTGATTGGCATAAATTTTGGAAAAAGTTAAGGAACCACAAAAGCAAAACTGGAATGATTGAGTTTTTTGAAAACATGTTTGTATCATCGGACGATAACTTAACTCCCTGGAAAGAACTTGAGCAAAGAATACCTACTCTTGAAGAATTAAAAATGGCAAGCCTTTATTCTGATATGTTCCAGAATGATTTTTTTGATCCGGAAGAAATTATTACTTTCAATTTGGCTAAGTCTACCCTCGAATTAACCGGACACCGAATAGAATTCATAAATACCATATCGCCTCCTGATAACATACTTCGTTTGGCGAAAAAAGAAGATATTCTGGCATACAGAACCAAATTAAAAGAAATGGGTATGGAAATTGATTTTTAGGATAAAAACCTCTCGCTTGCTGCCCTAAAACCATTGATATGACTGGTTTTTCCAGATCCTATAATTACACTCCGACAAAAATCCAACGATTTCACGTTAGAAATCGTTGGATTTTTTTATATCCTAAAAATTTGTATACTTCAATACGTTAAAGAAAGTTTGGAGAACCATTCAAAGAAATGCTCTGAACAAAAGCAGAATACGGTTATTTTGACATAGCAACGCTACTTATATAGAGCGAAGCACTACTTATAAATAGTGGCGTCAGGAATTGAGATTTTGTGATACCAAAAAAGACACCCTCGCTTTTGATAGGAATCTCATGCAGGGATGTCCTTATCTCAACGCGAAGGTGTCTTAATAACGAGGGTCAGATGCCACGGAACGTAAAGGTGAACTCCACAGGCTTGGTCACATCGGGAATATACTCCGGGTGGACATTGGCACCCCAGCTGTCATCGCCGCCAACGCCCATCTGCTCTCCCATAGCACGGATGACCGTGTAATGGACCGGGGCAGTTCGTAGGGATGCTTGGCACTCTCCATTTCATGGGGAGTGTAGGGCAGCGCAGAGAAGAACATGGGCTTTGCGGCATCTGCGGTAAACAGCAGCCCGCGACCCTTGCGGTCCACTACCTTTGCCCAGCGCACAGCGGTCTTTGCACCGCACTCCTGCGGCACAAGGTACTGTGCCATGTTGTCTGCGACCTTGTTCTGGTAAATGCCCAGCTTTGCACCATGCTGACGATCCCAGTAGGTCTCCGCAGGGCCGTTTCCGTACCACTCCACCGTGTCGTAGTCAGCGTCGATCTTGAACAGTACGCCGAACTCCGGCATTGCTGCAAGTCCTTCCACCGGGTCATAGTGCAGGGTGGTCTGGATGCGGCCATCACCGAACACACGGTACTGCAGGCTGCACTCTGCTGCGGGGCTGGTCTGGAGGTTATAGAGATAGGTCACGACCACGCTGTCGGCTTCCACCTCGCAGGTGGGGTTCTGGAGAATGGTGCCACCGTGAACAGACGGGATCTCCTTGCCGACACCCTTGGTGGTGGCATACAGGCTTGCCAGTTTCCACTGACCCCGGACACCGCCCATGTTGTTGCCGCAGTCGTTGTCGGTGGGAGCGCGCCAGAAGTTGGGACGGGGAATCTCCTGAATCATCTCTTTGCCGGCATAGCGGTAGGAAGTCAGGCCGCCGTTCAGATCGGAGAACAAAGCATCGAAATTCTCGCCCCGGACACCGATGTTGTGTGTACCGTGCGTAACGGTAAACGGCGTGACCTTCTTGCTGGGAATGGAACGGACCACAGCGATCACACCCTGTCCAAAGGCGACTTCATGGCCCTTCTTTGCCCAGCTGGTGTCCTCCTTCAAACGGAAGCTGACGGTCACTGCATATTCACCGGGGAGCGCAGGAACCATAAACGGCAGTGGGAAGCTGGAACGCTCTTCAGGAGCAACATCAATATTGGTCAGTTCCTGCTGCTGATACAGCTTTCCATCACGATGCAGCAGTGCAACGCAGTCGAAAGCATCCGTAGAGGTGAACAGGTTCTTGTTCCAGACTTCAAAGCCAGAGTTGTCGATGGAAATGGCGATGTTCTGATAGCAGAACTTGACCTCCTGCATCTTGGGAGAAGGAGCACGGTCACCACCGTAGGCAATGCCGTTTCCGCTGAATTATAGTCGGTAGGACGCTCACCGAAGTCGCGCCGTAGGTTGGAACCACTTGCCGTAGCGGTCTTTTTCCAGATGGACTGGTCGATGTAATCCCAGATAAAGCCGCCCTGATAGCCGCAGTCCTTCTGGTCGGCAAGTTCCGTGTACTTGTGCAAAGCACCGTTGGAGTTGCCCATAGCATGAGAGTATTCGCACTCGATATAAGGCCGCTTATCGCCCTGTGCCAGATACTCTTTAATGTCCTTCACAGTGCTGTACATATGGCTCTCGATATCGGTGGTTTCGAGGAAGCGGGGATCATTGACCACACCTTCGTAATGCACCAGACGGGTGTCATCAAAGCGGCGGACCATCTCTGCCATCTGGAGCAGGGTCTCACCGCCAAACGATTCGTTGCCCAGAGACCAGATCAGAACAGCAGGATGGTTTTTGTCACGCTGGTAAGTGGAATTCATGCGGTCAAACAAGACAGCTTTCCACTCCGGCTTATCATTGGGCAAAACGCCCTCGATGCCGCGAATGCCCGCCTGATGAATATCCCATGTGCCATGGGATTCCAGATTGTTCTCTGCGATCAGATACAGACCATACTCGTCGCACAGGTCGTACAGTGCATCCTGATTCTGGTAATGGCTGGTACGGATGGCATTGATGTTGTTCTGCTTCATGGTGATGATATCACGAAGCAGTTCCTCATGGGTGTGTACGCCCACAGCACGACCCGTAATGGAGCTGAACTCATGACGGTTGGCACCCTTGAACACGATGCGCTTGCCGTTGAGCAACATCCGATTGTTCTTCAACTCGAACTTGCGGAAACCGACTTTCTGCCCGGTCACCTCTACCAGATGGCCTGCATTGTCCAGCAGCTCGATTTCCAGTTCATACAGAGCCGGGTCCTCTGCACTCCACAGGTGGGGATTCTCCACCGCATGGCTGAACAGAGCAGAACCGCCGTTCAGTGCGATTTTTTCGGAGAACACTTCCAGTTCACTGCGGCGCAGGGTCAGACGGGCTGCGCCCTTACCCTCCACCTGCAATGCAACTTCCAGCGTGGAATGAGTAAAATCATCCCCGGCAAACAGCGTTTTGACGGATATATCTTCCAGATGCACGGTGGGGATGGCGTACAGCCACACGCTGCGGAAGATGCCGGAGAAGCGGAAGAAGTCCTGATCTTCGCACCAGCTGGAGGAAGTCCACTTGAACACCTGCACAGCAAGTTTGTTCACGCCCGGCTGGAGATAGGGAGTCAGATCGAATGCGTGTGCGGAGAAGCTGTCCTCGGTGTAACCCACATAAGACCCGTTCAGCCAAAGAGCCATGCCGCTTTCCACACCCTCGAACTCGATGTGGACGGGCTTGCTCTGCATGGATTCCGGCAGCTCGAAGTATTTTACATAGCTTGCCACCGGATTGAACCACTGCGGGATCTCACCCGGCTGTACTTCTTCACGGCCATCCCACGGATACTGAATATTCGCGTACTGGGGAATGTCGTAGCCCTCCATCTGGATGTGTGCCGGAACATGAATGTCATCCCAGCCGCTGCAATCGTAATCTGTCTTTTCAAAGCCGGGGATGGCACTGGTGTAGTTCTTTGCGTAGGCGAATTTCCAGATACCGTCCAGCTTCAGCGCCAAAGAAGAGGAGCCTGTCCGATATTCTTCGCGGGAAGCGTAAGTACGGAAACTTGCATGAGCATTCAGCACGTTTTCCTTGAAAAAGGTGGGGTCTTTTACTTTTGCAAAATCAAATGCAGCCATAGTATTTCCTCATTTACCTTTTATAATTTTATAATATTTCTCCAGCCTCCCCGGAGGAATCGCTGGATTCCTCCGGGGAACAGCAGATGAAGGAGAATGATAATGGTTTCTTATCAGGCTGCTGCACGCAGCTTTTCATTTGCTTCTTCGACCTTCATACGAGAGAGAATGAAGGTGATGATGGCATCCAGAGCAAACGGGATCACAAGATACATGATCTTCAGCATCGAGATGCAGGAATCCGGCTGAACGGTCAGCGCGCTGTCGAAATGGCTTGCAGCCAGCAGCCAGCCGGTGATGGCGGTACCCAGACCGCCGCCCAGCTTCACACCGAGAGAAGTGCAGGAGTACATCGTGCCATCCACGCGCTTATGCTTCGTCAGCCAAGTATATTCAGAGCAAGCAGCAATCACAGCGTTCATATCGCCCTGCCAAGGACCCTGACCAAGAGCTGCGATTGCAGTAAAGAGCAGCATCAAGGTCACATTGCCGCTGCCCATGTAACCAGCTACAGCAACCAGTGCACGAGAAATCGTTGCCAGAGTATAGCTCATTACATTCAGCTTATACATTCCATTCCACTTTGCAACCAAGGTCGGGGTGAACACCAGTGCGATGATCAGAGGAATGTTGATTGCCCAAGAGAATACACCGAACAGATTCTGGTTGCCAAGGATGTAGGTTGCATAGTAGGTGCCCATGCTGATCATGGCACCGTAGATCTGCTGCAAAATGTAGGTGACGCAGATCATCATATAATATTTGTTACCAGCAAGCAGCTTTGCAGCCTGAACCAGATTGTACTTTTCGTCCTGCTCGATTTCCTTTTTGTTGGTGGTATCCACCAATTCGCCTTCCGGCAGTTCCTTCACGGAGAAAACGGAGAGGGTGTTGACAAGCAGACCGATGATGGCGTAGATGATTGCAACAGTGCGCCAACCGGCAGCACCACCGCCCAATGCCGTAACAGCACCCAGCGTGATGGACTGGATGAGCAGGCTGGTGGCAAAGGCGAACATGAAACGCCAAGAACCCATCTCGACCTGTTCGGCACTGTTCTTCGTGACGAGAGCAGTCAGTGCAGAGTAAGCAATGTTGTTGGCAGTGTAGAATACAGCGTTCAGCAGAGTATATGCGATCAGAAACCATGCGTACTGTGCAAACTGTCCCAGATTGGTCGGGATGGCGAAAATTGCCACCAGCGTAATGGCACAGCCAATGTAGCCGTACAGCATCCAAGGACGGGCTTTGCCCATCTTAGAATGCGTTTTGTCAATCAAAGAACCAAAGAAAATGTCCGTCACACCGTCCAGCAGTTTGGAAACTGCAATCAGAGTGCCGACAATACCGGGGTTCAGGCCAACGGTGTTGGTCAGATAGATCATGACGAAGGAGGACAGGAATGCATACACCACGTTGCCTGCAATATCGCCTGAACCATAGCCGACTTTATTATACCACTTTAGATAACGTTTTTCAGTCATTGTGCTTTCTCCCATCTTGCTTGTTTTGTATGGGCGCGACCAATCTGCTGCGCACTTCAGACTGGAATTCTCATTACGCAAGTTGCCCAAATCTCTTGCGTTCCGTCTGAAAATATTATAGAATCTAATGGAACGAAAAGATATAGACAAGATGGAACAGAATATGCACAAAATCAAAGTGTTTGTAATTTTTTGATAGAACATTTCCCAAATCACTGTAAAATCTCTGAAGATGAGGAGGACGCAGGGATGTATTTCAACTCAGGATATTTGAACAACTCCCGTTTGGATTTCAAAGACTACTCAAAGCCGCTGGTCGTAGGCAGCTGCGGCACTTATCGCTTGAAAAAACGCCCTAAGCTACCTACTTTTTGGGCAAAGGGTCGCAGAGACTATCAAATCCTCTATGTGGCATCTGGTAAAGCACACTTCTGGTTCGATGGTGTTGAGGAAGTGGTGACTTCTGGACACATGGTGCTTTATCAGCCGAAAGAAATCCAGAAGTATGTCTACTATGTAGAAGATCATCCAGAGGTGTTCTGGATTCACTTTACAGGATATGATGTCAAAAACATCCTGAACTATCATGGAATCCCCTTGGACAAGCACGTTTTTTACAGCGGCACACTGCCGGATTATAAAATGCTGTTCCGAAAGATCATCCGGGAACTGCAACAATGCGAATATGGCTATGAAGACTATATTGCTTCTCTCTTCAACATCATTCTGCTTTTAGTAAGCAGGCAACAGCAGGAAAGCGAGAAAACAACTACAAGCATCCCCGAAGAAATCGAAGCCGCCGTTGCCTACTTTAACGAGAATTATAATACAAAGGTCAGTGTGGACGATTACGCAGAATCGCTGCATATCAGTACGAACTGGTTTATCCGTAATTTTAAGCTGTACATGAAAATAAGCCCTGCACAATACATCCTGTCCCTTCGGATGGTAAATGCCCAGAGCTTATTGGAGAACACCGAATACAATATTGGAGAAATTGCAGAGATCGTAGGGTATGATAACCCACTCTATTTTAGCCGGGTATTCAAGAAAGAGTATGGTGTCAGTCCGGCACAGTACCGAAAGAATCTGGAAGAATCCACTGAAAAATGAGAAAGATTCCTTGATTCAGACGTTCCTGCCTGTTGAGATGTACCTGACATATCAAGTTGACGGCGAACCGTTGGAACAGCTCCCGAATGGATACAGCGACCATTATGTGCCAGATGGCTTTGTACGAGATTAGAGTGTATACAAGGAGGTCTCTTTATGTTGGAGCATTTTTTCAAATCGCTAGTTGCAACAGTTTCTGACCCTTACCAATGCAATCGCATCACAGATGCGTTGGCGGCAGCTGGAATTAAATTCTATTGTAAATCCAAAGATGTCAATCGGCATAACACATTTGATCAAGCAAGAATTGGAACCCTCGGCATAAAACCGCAGTATGTCACAGAGGTGTTTGTGGACAAAGAAAATGCTGATATGGCTCTGCACATTATACATACCCTGTCATAAGCCAGAGTTCCCCTGCGAACAAAAACATTCCAATATAAAAAGGACGCTGCCGCCTCTGGGTAAGAGGTTGCAGCGTCTTTTTGGTATCAGAGGGCGAATGATCTGTCAGATTGGACGGCTCCCAACGAATGCGATGCTTTTAGCTTGCGTCTTTCTGTTCGTCAAGAATGCGCCAGCCGTCCATTAGGTCTGAATTTTCCATAATAAAGGTGTGGGCGGTATCCTGTCCCCACGAGTTGTCGTATTTCAGCATCAGATAATCGCTCAACTCGGTTCGATTTTTGAACTTCAACAAGCGATACGGCTCCTGAAAAGCGACCTTTTCAACGAAATATACTGCATCCGATGTGGAAAGCATAACGCCGACATGACCGATCATAAGAGAATTGTCCGTTTCAGAGAACTGATCGTGCAGGACTACGGAGACGAGACGGATCTTATCATCTTCTACGAAGGAGAGACCGCGTTTCTTCCATTCCTGCTGAATCGTTTTCAAATGGGTAGGAATATCGGTCGTATTGGTGGTTTTAACCGGGGCGAACAGCGCATCAAACTTTTGCCGTTCGTCGCCGCAAAGGGATTCCGGGTCAGAATCCAGTGTTTCATAGTCCATAAACAGGGTGTCCTCAGCTGAGTCAAGGTCTGCCTTGCCCGTGACAGTGATAAAATCACCGAACAGCCCACAAGCGGTGATTCGACAGTTCCAGCCGGGGAAGGTATCGTATTTTTCTGTCCATGCGTCCTGCATGGAGTAAGGATCGTATTTCAGATCCAAAGGCTTAGCGTTTTCAAAACCTGTGGTGAGCCATGCCGGGTCCACAGCATTGTTAAACTTCTGCACATGATCAAAGAAGGTCTGTATCCGCAGGTCGGATACGCCGGCATCCTGCAAAAGTTTGGAAAGAAGAGCTTGTGTATCCGAATCTGCCAAATTGGAGTATTCAATTTGCTGAAGGACGGGCTGAGAAGTTTTTTGAGTGCAGCCTCCTGCCAGAAACGCACTGCAAAAAAGTGCAGCGGAGCAGACAAGAAAAGTTCGACGTTTCAAAAATGGTCACCTCGTTGTGTTTTTCGGAAAATTTCTTTGAGTGCCGGAGTCTCCACCATAGGCGAAGAGAGCAACGCCGTTGGTCTCGTAACGAATGGTATCACAGATAAACAAAGAAAATCAATGACTTCTGTCGTATTTGACCATATATAATGTTGCAGTATCCATATCCTATACGCTAACGCCCATTTGGGGAAAGACAATGCGGCAGCTTTCTGAACGATTTTATTCATGTCGGACACAACAGGAGTATACCCAAGTTGGAATAAAAATTTTCCGTTTTTTCCGAACGGAAGGTTCAAATCGCTTTCCAGATAGACGGAGGATACCAACTTGCGAAGCGCGGCACGGCGATTTCGGCCAACCTCGTTTCCGCCGCCTTGATGGAATCGCCCATGGCATGATAGCGTTCTGTCGCCGCCGTTGCTCGTTCCCACAGTTCGTCGGCACTGCTGATCTTCTGCTCCTTGCCCTTCGCCGCCGTGTGCTTGCCACGCTTCACCTCGTAGCCCTGCTGTATCAGCTTTTGAAGAAAAACTTCAAAGTCCTTCGGCTGCTCTGCAAGGATGGTGTCGATGATTCCGCACAGGCGGTCACGGTTGCTTTCTCTCGGCGGGTAAACGATCGAGTTGCGCCGAGCACACAAAGTAATCTCTCCAACCCTACAGCTCAGTTTCCACCGCAAGCTGCTCCTGCTTTTCTTTTTCGTCAGCGATTTGGACATCAACATCTTCGCGCATCTTTTTCAGAAGTGCAAGGACTCGCTTGATTTGATCCTTGGTGTTTTCCACCCTGCTCTGTGCCTGATTGATGTGATCCAGAACCGCCCAGTCTGCAAAGAGGCCGTCAAAGAAGAAATCTGCAAATTTCAGAAAGCTGTCCACCGTAACCTGAAGGTCTGCGGTGATCTCAACATCGGCAAGCTCAGTTTTGAACCGCCGCAGTTCCACTTGGAGCTGTTCGATTTGTTCCTGTGCATCGTCCAGTTCCTCATACTTGGCAAGATCGGCCATCAAACCGCCGCCCATTACGTCCCATGTGCTCCAGCCCTCGGCATTGTCGAGGGTTTCCAGAACTTCATTGACCGTATGCAGGGCGGTCTTTCCGGCGTTGATAGCTTCCAGCAGCTCCCGTTTTTGGACTTTCAGCGCGGCAATACGGCTTTCGCTTTCCGCAACCTGCTGTGCGGCAGGGTGGCAGATGCTTTGATACTTTTGATTTTTTCGGAAAGAGCAGCTTGATACTGCCTTTCGCAATCGGACAGCCGTGCCAGTCTATTTTGAATCTGATCCAAGTCGGCATCAACGGAAGAAAGGTCATGGAGAGCAGCATCGTACTTGACGCGGGCTGCATAGGCTTCCTGCCGTTCCTTGTCCAGCTTCTCATCCATCTTTCCGATGACCTGATAGAAAAATGCGGCAAGGCTGTGTCCCTCCAGACGGTCCACATCAGCCTGCTCTGCCAGCTTGG
>ENA-OQHA01000380-OQHA01000380.1-human-gut-metagenome-genome-assembly--contig:-NODE-380-length-22781-cov-2.168182_pt1 | contig 22781 bp, 31 predicted proteins | sample MGYA00242558_ERZ504707 | MGnify/ENA primary metagenome ERZ504707 (study PRJEB26092, sample SAMD00036197) | human gut metagenome | host: Homo sapiens | study: EMG produced TPA metagenomics assembly of...
AAAATAAAAGAAAATGTATTTATTATTTGTTGTATTAATGGTGCTTGCCGCTATCCTGATGTGTTTTGTAGTATTGGTACAGAATTCTAAGGGTGGAGGTCTTTCTTCCAGTTTCGCGTCTTCCAACCAGATCATGGGTGTACGTAAAACTACTGACTTTATTGAAAAACTTACGTGGGGACTGGCCATTTTCATGGTTGTGATCAGTATTGCTACTTCATACGTGATTCCTACGACTACAGAAGGTTCTTCTGTAATCATGGATCAGGCTGTGAAGGAACAGAAAACGAACCCGCTGAATGCTCCGGCCGGATTCGCTGCTCCTCAGACTGACGCTGAAGCTCCGGCTGCTGCTCCTGCAGCAAACGATTCAGCTGCCAACTAATGGGAGAACCCCGAACATATTGAACAAGGTGCTTGATGCACGCGCAGGCGCGGACTTCTCCGGATGGTATTAGCTTTCCGGAGGGGTCCGCGTCTTTCGTTTGTATTGTGCGGTAATTCCTCAGCATTGTGCACTCGTTTCTTTTTAGTTTTCAAAAGGACTTTCTGAGGTTGTCTGTTGCTTTCCGGAAGAATATTTCAACTGCTTTTGGAGGGAAATAGTGCACTTTGGACCCTTGAAAAAACGTCTCGACGTTTTCATGAAAAGACTTCGGCCTTTGTGTTGAAAGACTTCGGGCTTTTAAAAAAACGTTTCGGCCTTTTTTGAGCTTTTCTATAAGATTCCTTTCAGGAAAAATCCGCTTTTCTCTGACCGGATCCTGATCGGGAAAAAGCGGATGAGAGGGGATGAAAAAAGTTTTCTGACAGACTAGAATGCCCGGAAACGTTTGTCTGTCCATTTGCAGGTTCCCATACATTCCATTTCAATCAGCCATCCCGGACGGCATACCGGGGCCAGAACAGTCACTCTGGGCATGTTCGGAAAACGGGCGTTAAACAGACGTTCCACCGTCTGATAGTCTCCCGGATCCCGCAGATAGACAATCATCTGTCCGATATCATCATAATTCATTCCGGCTTCTTTCAACAGAGCCTCTACGTTTTCCCACATGCGTTCCGTTTGCTGTCTGATGTCTCCTGCATGGACTATCTGTCCGCGGTTGTCGATGCTGGCCGTACCGGAAATAAACACTTGCCGGCGGTCACCGTAGTCTACATACGTGCCTCGTTCGAAGCTGACCCCATATTCATAGGTCCGGTTCAGGTGAGTGGAGGCATACAGGTGATGTACCTGTTCGGGAACGAGCCCGGTCACGGCATATGTATCCAGTTGGACGCACAGGGAAGGATCGGCATTCCGTCCGGCAATTCCCGTACTGGCAATGAAGTGGGTGTCGCGGGTCAGGCCTTGATGGAGAAAACCTCGTTGCGGGCTTTCACCACACCGGCATAGTTGACATCAATGTTCTGTACGAAAAACCAGGTGCGGATACAGTTATCGGCCAGCCGGCCGCCGTTGTCTTCCAGAGCGGTTGCATAGTCTTCCAGCAACCGGCGGGTCTGTTCATGCGAGTCTGTGCCCGGACGGCAGGCACTTCCTCCCCAAAGATGAACATATCCATTGTGTTCAATTCCGGTCAGCCCCTCCAGAAAAGAGCGGGGAGTAACCTGCGTCTGCAGGTAAACCCATAGGGCGATTTTGGTTCCGTCGAGAGGAGGCTGCTCAATGATGGAACAGGCACAGGGTGGAAAATCCGCCAGAGCTTCGGTCAGCAGCCCACTCTGGTTGGCGGCATCACTCAGAAAGAATCGGAGGAACACCGGGCGTGCACCGGGAAGTTGTCCTTCCGTCAGCTCACGGAGGGCCGTCAGTATGTTGTCCCGCTGTTCGCAGAAGGACAGCATCGGCTGGATTATACGGATCACGGCATGATGCTCATCGACACCTCCCTCGAAGCAGAGGCTTCGGATATCAGTCCGGGTATTTTGAGTCAGTTTATGCATACAGGTTGTATTCGTTAGGTGTTAGATGGAGACTGTTTCAGTCAGCCTGCTGCGTAGCTGTACATGCTTTCCGGCAGGAAGTTGTGTGGAAAGGATGCTCAGAAACACAACGGTTACAAAGATATGAAAGAATATCGGTTTTTGAAATGCCGGAAGAAAAATAGAAAGTAACAAAGTTCGGATTGAGCTTGTTTCTGTGAAAGGAATATACTAAATTCGTATTATCAATTAATATAAAAGCGTATGAAGTCTTCTGTAAGTTATGCTGTCATGAGCAGCATCTGTGCGTTGATCGTTGGGCTTTTGCTGATCTTGTGGCCCGATGTCGCAGTAAATTATCTGGTAATAACCATTGGAGTTTTGTTTTTGTTGCCGGGCATTTATGGATTGTTTTCCTATTTTGCGCAGGCCAAGAAACGGGAGCGGGCCAACCTGCATGTGTCATTTCCGGTGATTGCATTGGGAAGTACTCTTCTGGGATTATGGCTGGTCATCATGCCTGAGTTCTTTGTAAGCATTCTGATGTATGTATTGGGCGTTCTGCTGGTGCTCGGAGGGCTGAATCAGATCTTGAACTTTGTTTCTGTCCGCAAGTATATGCCGGTACCTCTGGGAGTATATATTGTGCCGACTTTGGTACTGATTGCCGGCATTGTTGTGCTGATGAATCCTTTTCAGGCAGCAACGGTTCCTTTTATCGTATTGGGCGTTTCGTCGATGGTTTATGCCTTGTCTGATCTGTTCCGTCTGATCCGGTATCGGAGAAAATATGCTCAGGACATTACGGATGTCACTCCTTTATAAAAAATAGAAAAAGCAAGTACCGCATCTCAGGAATTGCGGTACTGCTTAGGTGACATGCCTGTATAGCGTTTGAAGTATTTTCCAAAGAATGAGATATCCGGGAAATTCAGGGAATAAGCGATTTCCTGAATGGTCATTTCAGTGGAACGGAGTTTGGCCTGCGCGTCGTGGATGATGAACGACGAGATGATGTCTGTCAGTGTTTTTCCCGTTATTTTCTTGATGGTTGTACTGAGATGCTGGGGAGACAGGTGCATCTTTTCGGCATAGAATGAGATGTTTCGCTCTGTCTTGTAATATTGTACAACCATTCTCACCAGTTCTTTGGCAATTTCCTGATTGCGGTTATACCGTACCTGAGTGATGTTCTTGTTTTCTTTATATACGTTGCTCAGGAACATGATGATCTGTGTGTATGACAGATGAATCTGCTGTTGTGGCGTTTCCTCTTTATTCAGGTCCAGAATGCGGATCAGCATCATGAAATAATCATGAAACAGTTTTCCCACTTTCTTGTTCAGATCTACAACCGGATGTTCGAATATATAAGGAGTATATTCGATGGTATGTGAGAACAGGGTAGATCCGTAAATGAGTTCCTTGGAATAAGCAACAAAAATGAAGCGGCAGTCCGAACTCTGCTCCTTTATCTGTAAAAACATGTTCGGCGCAACAATGGCAAGGGAATTTTCTTTCAGCTGATATTGGGTCAAGTGAATGGTCAGGGTACAGGTTCCTCGTGTGCACAGCAGGAAGATAAATCCTGGAGCCTGTAAGGAAGACTGAATAATTGCTTGATATTCCCGATAAGGTCGATACCGGCTATTATATCTGTATTGGCAGGTATCTGGTCAAATTTCTCTATTCGTTTCATTCGTTTTGCTTTTTCGTTTAAGTATTTGGAGAGCAGAATGATGTTTCCCCAAATGCTTCGATTGCAAAGTAAACGAATAAACAGGAACTTTGCAATAGTTCTGGTAAATTTAGTGCGAGGGGTTTTGAAACAAAAAAACATCGGAAGGCTGATGTTTCAGACTGGAGAGTCGTACAGAGCCTTCCGATGTTTAAGCTATGGAAGAATTACTTTTGTTTCCGGGCATCTGCTTCTTTCAGCATTTCCTTGACGGCTGCCTCCAGTTGCTCGTCTTCTCCTTTCAGTTGTTTTTCCGGAGAATTGTATACTTCGATATCGGGCTGTAATTCCTGGTTCTCATGATATTGTCCGCGCATATCCATGCAGCCGACCTGCGGAACTCCGAATATGATAGTCGGGTCGATCTGGCTTTCCCACCATACGGCCGTCATGGTTCCCGGTACGGAGCGCCGACCAGCTTGCCGACCTTCAGTTCCTTGTATACCCATGGGAATCCGTGAGCATTACTATAGTTGTCTTCGCAGACCATGACACAGGATGGTTTCAGCCACTTGTTGAACGGGTCGCTTCCGATGTATTGTCCGCGCGGAACGAAGCGCTGATATTCCTTTCCGTTCAGGAGGGTTACCAGGTCATCATGCAGCCAGCCACCGCCATTGTGACGTGTATCTACGATGACAGCTTCTTTGATGCGGTTCTTTTCGCCCAGCAGTTCGCTGTATACAGTGCGGAAGCTGGGACTGTCCATTCCTTTGACATGTACATAAGCAATACGGCCGTTGGACAGTTTGTCTACCAGCTGGCGGTTTCTTTCTACCCATCTCTTGTAGAGCAGGTCTTCCTGCTGTCCGTAGCTGATTGCCTTGACCGTTACATCGAAGCGTTTTCCGTTTGACGGATTATATACGGAGAGACGAACCGGTTTTCCGGCTTTTCCTTCCAGTAACGGATAATAGTCTGCTCCTTTGAGTATTTTCTGTCCGTCAATTTCTTCGATAATGCATCCGGTTGTAACATCCGTTTTCTTCACGGCAAACGGGCCCTTGGCGATGATTTCCTTGATCTTCAGTCCGTCTCCGTCATACGTATTGTCATAGAATACGCCCAGACAGGCGGTCTGCAGGGTAGCTCCCGGTCCGTAATAACGCGCTCCTGTGTGTGAAGCATTTAATTCTCCCAGTAATTCACTCAGCATTTCCTGGAAGTCGTAGTTGTTGTTGATGTAGGGCAGGAAGCGTGCATAACTTTCACGGTATCCTTTCCAGTCTACACCTTGCAGGTCGGTTACATAGAATTTGTCCTGTACCTGTTGTCCAGATTATGTTCGAATCATATATTTTCGTTCGTCGTACGGACGGTAGTTGAAAATAGCTTCGAATGAAACCGGTTTTGGTTTCTCCCTTTTCAATTTCTACCTTTTTAATGCCTCCGCCACTGCAAAGGAAAAGATTCTTTCCTTCTTTGTCGGGTACCAGTGCGCCATAGCCGATACCTTTCAGTGCGATCTTGGTCTTATTTTCTTTCAAGTCATGTTCCCACAAATCGAATCCGCCCTCGAAAGCAGCCTGATAATAAAGCTTGTCGCCTTTCGGAGTAAGGAAAGCATCTCCCAGCCGGATGAATTTACTGTCAGGCGGATGACGCGGTCACGACAGTTTTCCAGGTCGAAGACCAAAGGCTTGACATCTTCATCCTTGTCTTTGTCCTTCTTGTCGTTTTTCTTTTTGCTGTCCTTCTTTTCAGTTTCCTTTTTCTTTTCTTCGTCCGCTTTTTCCGATTCCTCCAGCAAGGCGAGTTCTTCTTTGTTCATACGGAAACGTTCGTAAGCTTCCAGATCGAAGAACATGATATATACATCACTTTCTGCTCCCCAGCTTCCGTGACTGCGGTAACCGGCGCGGTCGCTTTCCCAGATCATGGCTTTTCCGCCAAGTACCCATTTGGCATTACCGTCGGAATATCCGCTTTGAGTCAGGTTGTGAATTTCGCCGTTTCCGGAAGCATTGACCAGAGCCACATCGCTGTTGTTCCATCCTCCATTGCCGATATAGCCGGAAAGCAGCCAGCGGCTGTCGGGACTCCACTCAAACCATTGGTCTCCGTCGGTGTAGGAATATTCATATTTGCCGTCCATGGCCGTACGGACAGATTTGTCCTTTAGATTCAGAATTCGCAGTGTTGTACGGTTTTCAAGGAAGGCAATTTCTTTTCCGTCGGGACTGTACTGAGGCTGGAAAGAAGCTGCTGTCGAATTGGTCAGCCGTTCTTCCTTGATTTCGTTGGCATAGGTGAAAAGTTTATCATCCTTGTTGGTCAAAGAACTCTGGTAAACCTGCCACAAGCCTTCCCGTTCTGATGAATAGGCCAGGCTTCTTCCGTCGGGAGCAAAAGAAAGGTTCCGTTCCTGTTCCGGAGTGTTGGTGATTTGTTTGGTTGTATTGTATTCAACAGAAGTTACAAAAACATCTCCGTGCAGGATGAAAGCAACTTCCTTTCCGATAGGTGAAACTGCAATTTCCGTCGCACCGCTGGTTCTGACCTGACGGATGAGATCTTTATCGTTTTTGTCGGCAACAATGCTGATTTCTACTTTATGAGGTTTCTCTCCTTCTTTTACGGTATAGATTTCTCCATCATATCCGTAGCATAATATTCCGTTAGAAGCAGCACTCAGGAAACGTACCGGATGTTTGGTGTGCTGCGTCAGTTGCTTCTCATTGCTTCCGTTCAAGATTTCTTTTGAAAACATTGAAGGAACCTTTGGATTCGCTCAGGTAATAGAACGACTGGCCGTCGGCACTCCAGATCGGAGTACGGTCTTCTCCTCTGAATGAAGTCAGTTTCCGGTAAGTCTTTTCGTTTCCGTTTAGCTGACACATCCAGATATCCCGTGTGATGGATGAGGTATGATGCTTTCTCCAGGCATCTTCGTATCCTTTCCGGTCGTGGTACAATAAGGATTTTCCGTCTTTGCTGAAGCTGATGTCTTCCATTGGCAGGGAAGAGAATAATGTCGCCGGCCTCCTTCTGTGCTGATTTCATAAACCTGGGGGAACTGTCCGCTGGGGAAAGTCATATCCGCAGCATCAGGCATAAGAGATGACAGATATAAAATGTGTTCAGCATCTTTAAAGGTAACAGGGAATTCGTTGGCAGAATGAGTGGTCAGCCGTTGGGGAGTACCTCCTTCTTTATCTATAATGTAAATGTCCATGCTTCCCTGACGGTTGGAGGCGAAAGCAATTTTTTGCTGTCCGGACTCCATATCGGGTGTGTGTCATGGGCTGCATTAGTTGTCAGCTGAGTGGCTTTACCTCCATTGGCAGGGACGGTATAGATGTCTCCTTTATAGCAGAAGGCAATTGTTTGTCCGTCGGGAGAGATCGCACAATATCTCATCCACAAAGGATTGTCCTGTGCGTTTGCCGTGAGGACAAACGTAAGGGCAGCGATTGTAAGTAGTCTTTTTTTCATGTATGTATTGAATAATGTGTAAATTTAATATTTCTTGTTTCGTGAGAAGAAGCCACGGACTCTTCGCAAGATTTTCAGTCCGGTCATCAGGCCATCGTAAGCAGCGATACCGGCATTGATGTGCTGCATCATGTTGTCCATCTGGTTCTTGCTCTTTTGAGGCGCGAACAGTTCCTGAGTAAGATTCTGAATACGGGCTTTGGAGCGGAGAATTTCTTCTTTTTTCTCAGCCCGACGTTGGGCAATTGATTCTACGCTGTAATAGGGAGGTTGGGGTATATTGTTCTGTTCATTCATAATCGTGGTCATTTATGGGAGTCTTCAAGGAACAGCCGGGCCAGGAAGTTGACCATAGGCTGGAATATAAGTTTTCTGCGCATAAGATAAATTCCTATGGCGGCAATCAGGATGACGGCGCCGATGACGGCATAACTGGCAATTATGCTTCCTACGACTGGAACCAGGGCATATACCAGCATGAATGAGAAATAGTAAAGTGCCATAGCTCCTAATATGATCAGTGCAAGAATTAAGATGAGAGTGGAAAGCAGGATTGTCAGTTTCTCTACCAGATCGAGCTTTATATATTGTCCCTGAAGTTCGATATGCTTTTTTATTTCTTTAAATAAAGCCTCCAGATTATCTATGCTTTTGTCGTTTGCAAACATATGGGGATTTGAATTTGGTTAATATAAGTAGACACAGATAGCACAGATCAGAAATCTGTGGAATCTGTGTCTAGGAGTTGAACGCAATAGAGGCTCTCTGCCTCTGTGTTTCAAGCAAATTATTCAGCATCCTTAACTTCGGCTGCAATCTGGTCAACCAGATCTTCCATTTCAGCGCGATTCAGTCTGATTCCTTTTGCGCAAAACTTCTGCGATTTTTCTACGAGTGTCTTCACCTCTTTCCGGTGCAAACAAAATACCTGCTGCTGCTCCTAAAGTAACTCCACCTAAAAATGCAGCTACAATACTTAATGCTTTCATAATTTTTTGTTTTAAAAGTTACTACATCGCAAATCTAGCAAATATCCTGAATATGTAGTTCATTTTGTTATAAAATTTATTTGAAAAGTTGATTTTGCTTTATTATTAACAGATTTTAAGAGGTGTGCATAGTTTATATTGCTATTTTTGCATGTCTGTTTTACGAGAAAAAGATTTATATATAATACAAGGAATAAACAATAAAAAATTAAGTGATATGAAGAAAGTAGTTGTTTTAGGTATGGGATTGTGCGTCGCACTGGCGTTCTCTTCCTGTAAATCAAGTGAAAGTGCTTATAAGAAAGCCTATGAAAAAGCCAAACAACAGGAATTGGCTGAAGCAGCAGAACCGGCTGAACCTGCAGTGGTAGAACCTGCACCTGTTGTGGAAGTTGCTCCGACTCCTGCACCTGTTGCTCCTGTCCGTGAAGAAAAAGTTGAATTGGTTTCTGGTAACGGTTTGAAAGCATTCAGCGTAATTTGCGGTAGCTTTGGCGTTAAAGCAAATGCTGATGGTCTGAAAGCTAAGCTGGATAACGACGGTTACAATGCCAAGGTTGTCTATAATGCTGAAAAGAATATGTATCGTGTTGCCGTAGAATCTTTCGATACTCGTGAAGAAGCTGTCCGTGCAAGAGATGCATTCAAGGCTAAATACCCCAACCGTGAAGATTTCCAGGGTGCATGGCTTCTTTACCGGGTATATTAATCGGATAAACTGGTCTGTATGGCCACTTTAATTTTATATTCAAAGCGATAGTAAACATACTATCGCTTTTTTTTTATACCTTTGCTGCCTGTTAAATGAAAGGAAAGTTGTAAAATATGAATTTGAAACATTTTGTGGCCATGTTTTTGGCTTTGTCAACATTGTCTGTTGGAGCTCAGGAAAGGGTGGTTCCCATTAAATATGGTGATATGGAACAATGGGTCACTCGAAGAATAGAAGAGTCTGGTATTATCGGTGGTAAAACGAAACTGCTATATGAGCTCGGTCCGACAAAAGAAATCAATGGAAATATTGCATATGTGAATCAGGGCGGATCTCCCTGGGGAAATTCAAACGTCATGGCCAAGGTAGTCGGAATCGTCAAGACGAATACAAGCGTGTATCCGGAGAAACGTGGAAATGGTCAGTGTGCCCGGCTGGAGACACATATCGAAAGTGTTAAGGTTCTGGGTATGGTGAATATAACTGTTCTGGCTTCAGGTTCCATGTTCCTGGGAGATATGAAGGAGCCTATAACCGGTACAAAAGACGGAGAGAAGAACTTGAATTCCGGTGTTGCTTTTACGGAACGTCCGAAAGCCGTACGCTATGACTATAAGGTGAAGATGTCCGGCGAGCCGAACCGCATCCGTCAGACGGGCTTCAGTCGTAAAGAAACTGTCCCCGGACAAGATTGTGCAATTATGACTTGCCTGCTTCAGAAACGTACGGAGGATGCCAATGGTAATATCATAGCAAAGCGTGTCGGTACGCTGCCGTTGCTTATAAGCGTACATCTGACTGGAACAATGGTGCACTTATGAAATTATGTATGGAGAATAATCACGAAAAGCGAATAAATAATAATACCTGAACTGAATGAAACTGGGAGTAGGGCTAATTATGCCGGAACAGTAAAGGTGAGAGTAAACTGATTCAGGAAGTCGGCTGGGCTTCTCCGGATGAGCAGCCTACACATTTGATCTTGCAGTTTACTTCAAGTATCGGCGGAGCTTTTGTCGGTTCTCCGGGAAACACACTGTGGATTGACAATGTTTGTTTAGTATATTGATCAGGCCTTTGGCTTGAGAAGAGGCAAGGATTGAATAGAGATCACCGATAATATTTATTAAAATCGGTATGACTCTGTTCGTTCCTTGCCTTTTGTGTGTTGTGTTAAAGAATTAATTTGTATTTTTGCTGCCAAGTATGAGTAGAATAATAGCAATAGATTACGGAAGAAAGCGCACAGGCATCGCTGTAACGGACCCCATGCAGATTATTGCAAATGGGTTGACAACTGTGCCCACTCATCAGTTGATGGATTTTCTTTTGAAGTACGTGACTCAGGAATCTGTGGAGCGGATCATCGTCGGGCATCCGAAGCAGATGAACAATGAAGATTCGGAAAATATGAAAAATATCATTCCCTTTATCAATCAGCTGAAGAAGAAGCTGCCCAAGATTCCGGTAGAACTGGTTGATGAACGCTTTACTTCTGTGCTGGCTCATCAGGCAATGCTGGCAGGAGGTCTGAAGAAAAAGGACCGTCAGAACAAGGCTCTGGTAGACGAGATCAGTGCTACGATTATTTTACAATCCTATCTGGAAGGGAAAAGAAATATGTGTAATTATTAAAATAAAACAACAAACTGATTATGATTTTACCTATTTATGTATATGGTCAGCCTGTATTGCGTCAGGAGGCTGAAGACATTACTCCGGATTATCCGAACCTGAAAGAACTGATTCAAAATATGTTTGAAACTATGGACCGGGCTGACGGTGTCGGACTGGCTGCTCCTCAGGTGGGACTTCCCATTCGTGTCGTTGTGGTGAACCTGGACGTTCTTTCGGATGATATGCCGGAATTCAAGGACTTTAAAAGAGTTTATATCAATCCTCATATCCTGGAAACAGGTGATGAAATGGTTTCCATGGAAGAAGGCTGTCTGAGTCTGCCGGGCATTCATGAAAGTGTAAAACGTCCGGACCGTATTCATGTTACTTATCTGGATGAAAACATGACCGCTCATGATGAATGGTTGAAGGGTATCTGGCTCGTGTAATGCAGCATGAGTTTGATCATTTGGATGGAACAATGTTTATTGATCATCTTTCAAGTCTGAGAAAACAGATGATCCGAGGCAAGCTGAATAACATGGTAAATGGCAAAGCCCGCTGCGGTTATAAGGTGAAAACAGTCAAATGATCAAGAAACTTCTATACCTATTATATATAGGTGTACTTGTCCCGGTTACGGCATTTGCCCAGATTAATACGGATCGGGTGATGACTATCGGAAAGAACGCTCTTTATTTTGAAGATTACGTTCTTTCGATCCAGTATTTTAATCAGGTAATCAATGCGAAACCATATCTGGCTGATCCTTATTTCTATCGGGGACTGGCGAAAATGAATCTGGATGACTATCCGGGTGCCGAACGTGACTGCTCTGAAGCACTTGAACGGAATCCGTTCGTCGTAAATGCTTATCAGGTGAGAGGTATCTCCCGGATTCGCCAGAAGAATTATAAAGGTGCTATTGAAGACTATCAAAGGGCCTTGAAACTGGATCCTGAGAACATAAGCCTGTGGCATAATCTGGTTTTGTGCCGTATGCAGGAGAAAGATTATACGACAGCCCAGGCAGAACTGGATACGATTATCCGTATCTCTCCGCGTTATACGGATGCTTATCTGATGCGCGTGGAGAATTCGCTGAAGCTGAAAGATACGCTGCAAGCCATGAACGATGCGGACCGGGCCATAGAAATGGACCGTTACAATCCTGATACATGGTCTTCAAGAGGTATGCTGTTTATGATGCGCTCCAAATATAAGGATGCGGAGTCGGATCTGACGGAAGCCATCCGGCTTTCTTTGCGAAATGCCGGAGCTTATATTAATCGTGCTCTGGCCCGTTACTATCAGAATAACCTGAGAGGAGCAATGTCCGATTATGATCTGGCTTTGGATATCGACCGGAATAATTTCATCGGTCATTACAACCGTGGTTTGCTGCGTGCACAGGTCGGGGATGACAACCGGGCTATTGAGGATTTCGATTTTGTCCTGAGTGTTGAACCGGATAACATGATGGCGGTATTTAACCGGGGCTTGTTGCGTGATAAGACAGGTGACTTCCGGGGAGCAATCAGTGACTATTCAACCGTACTGGCTGAGTATCCTGATTTTCTGGCCGGTTATCAGTACCGTTCGCAGGCCCGGCGCAAGACTGGAGATCTGAAAGGTGCGGAGGAAGACGAATTTAAGGTGCTGAAAGCCCAGCTGGATATTCAGAATGGGAAAAAGCCTTCGACTGCTTCCAATGAAAAGACCCGTAAGAAGTCCGATAAGAACATGAACAATTATCGGAAAATCATGGTTGCCGATAATGATTCCAATGAGGATAAATACAAGACCGATTATCGCGGACGCGTACAGGATAAGGATGTGAATATTCTGCCTCAGCCGATGTTTGCATTGTCCTATTACGAACGGATTGATGATGTCAGGCGCCAGGTTAATTTCTTTAAGGCGGTTGACGATCTGAACAACCGTCAGGTATTGCCGCATCGTCTGCTGATCACGAACAATGAAACGTCTCTGACGGAAGAACAGGTGAAACAGCACTTTGCGTCTATTGATACCCGGACGGCGGAAATTGTGAAAGATCCGAAGAATGCGATCCATTATTATGCACGTGCACTGGATTTCTATCTGGTACAGGACTTTGACAATGCCATGCAGGATCTGGATTCGGCGATTGTATGCGACCCGACCCTCTTTACTGCTTACTTTAGCCGTGCTTGATCAGCTATAAGCAGCTGGAGTTCCGTAAGCGTGACCGGAAGTTCGAACTGGACAATGTGGATGAGAAGTTGCCGCAGGTACGCACGATTGACTATACCCGGATTCGTGAAGACCTGGATAAAGTCATCGAGCTGCAGCCTGATTTTGTATATGCTTATTATAATCGGGGCAACATTCTGACGGTGATGAAAGATTATCATGCGGCGCTGGCTGATTACAATAAAGCTATCGAATTGGACAACCATTTTGCCGACGCTTATTATAATCGCGGATTGATACATATCTTTTTGGGAAATAACCGGCAGGGAATAAGTGACTTGAGCAAAGCCGGAGAATTGGGCATATTCTCCGCTTATAATATCATCAAGCGCTTTACGATGCCTACCGAATAAAGTCTGAAAACAGGAAGAATGAGGAATTTTATTCATTCGTGATAAATTTTCTTCACTCTTCCTGTTTCTTCTTCATTAAAATGTTTATTTTTGCCATTCATTAATGGATAAATACATAAACTTATGATTAAAATAACTTTTCCTGATGGCTCTGTTCGTGAATATAACGAAGGAGTTACTGGTCTGCAGATTGCAGAAAGCATCAGTTCTCGTCTGGCTCAGGACGTCTTGGCATGTGGCGTGAACGGTGAAACGATTGATTTGAATCGTCCTATCAGCGAAGATGCAAACTTCGTTCTTTATAAATGGGAAGATGAAGAAGGTAAGCATGCCTTCTGGCATACAAGTGCTCACTTGCTGGCTGAGGCTTTGCAGGAGCTTTACCCGGGTATTCAGTTTGGTATCGGACCGGCTATTGAAAACGGATTCTATTATGATGTAGATCCGGGAGAAGCCGTGATCAAGGAAGGTGACCTGCCTGCCATTGAAAAGAAAATGGCTGAACTGGCTGCCAAGAAAGAGACACTCGTACGTCAGAGCATCGCAAAGGATGATGCACTGAAGATGTTCGGTGAAAGAGGTGAAACTTACAAGTGTGAACTGATCTCCGAACTGGAAGATGGTCATATCACAACTTATACGCAGGGTGCGTTTACGGATTTGTGCCGTGGCCCGCATTTGATGTCTACGGCTCCGATCAAAGCCATTAAGCTGCTTTCCGTTGCCGGTGCTTACTGGAGAGGTCAGGAAGACCGCAAGCAGATGACACGTATCTATGGTATTACCTTCCCGAAGAAGAAGATGCTCGATGAGTATCTGGTCATGCTGGAAGAAGCCAAGAAACGTGACCACCGTAAGATCGGTAAGGAGATGGATCTGTTCATGTTCTCAGATACGGTAGGTAAAGGTTTGCCGATGTGGCTCCCGAAAGGTACTGCGCTGCGCTTGCGTCTGCAGGACTTCCTGCGTCGCATCCAGGCCCGTTATGATTATCAGGAAGTCATTTGTCCGCCGATTGGTAACAAGTTGCTTTATGTAACTTCAGGACACTATGCGAAGTATGGTAAGGACGCATTCCAGCCTATTCATACTCCGGAAGAAGGAGAAGAATACTTCCTGAAACCGATGAACTGTCCGCACCACTGTATGATCTATAAGAACTCTCCGCGTTCTTATCGTGATCTGCCGTTGCGAATCGCTGAATTCGGTACAGTATGCCGTTACGAGCAGAGTGGTGAGCTGCACGGACTGACCCGTGTACGTAGCTTTACTCAGGATGATGCTCATATCTTCTGCCGTCCTGACCAGGTGAAGGATGAATTCCTCCGCGTAATGGATATCATCTCCATTGTCTTCAAGTCTATGAACTTTGAAAACTTTGAAGCTCAGATTTCTTTGCGTGATAAAGTGAACCGCGAAAAGTATATCGGAAGTGATGAAAACTGGGAAAAGGCTGAACAGGCTATCATTGAAGCTTGTGAAGAAAAAGGCCTTCCTGCCAAGGTTGAATACGGTGAAGCTGCATTCTATGGTCCGAAACTGGACTTTATGGTGAAAGATGCTATCGGCCGTCGCTGGCAGCTGGGTACTATTCAGGTAGACTATAACCTGCCGGAACGCTTCCAGTTGGAATATATGGGATCTGACAACCAGAAACACCGTCCGGTAATGATCCATCGTGCTCCTTTCGGTTCTATGGAACGTTTCGTAGCTGTGCTGATTGAACATACAGCCGGTAAGTTCCCGTTGTGGCTGACTCCGGATCAGGTTGCTATTTTGCCTGTATCTGAAAAGTACAACGAATATGCCGATCATGTACGTCTGGAACTGAAGAAGAACGATATTCGTGCCATCGTGGACGACCGTAACGAAAAGATCGGACGTAAGATCCGTGACAATGAAATGAAACGTATCCCTTATATGCTGATTGTCGGTGAAAAAGAAGCAGAAAATGAAGAAGTATCCGTACGTAAGCAGGGAGAAGGCGACCAGGGAACCATGAAAATTGAAGATTTTGCAAAAAATATTGCAGAAGAAGTTCATAATATGATAAATAAATGGTAACTTTGCAGCCGTTTGCAGGAGTTCCTAAAAAAGCTTCTGCAAACTGATAAAGAAATAGTATAATTTATTAGATTGAAAAACAGACAGGAAGAAAAATTTTTGAATGAAGAATGACAGTTTAAAAGGCAGCATAGAATCAATGAACAGATTCGCGCCAAAGAAGTACGTATTGTGGGAGATGATATTGAATCAGCTGTATATCCGATTGCCCAGGCTTTGAAAATGGCTGAAGATCATGGAGCTGATTTGGTCGAAATTTCACCGAATGCCGTTCCTCCAGTTTGTAGAATTATAGATTATTCTAAATTTCTTTATCAGTTAAAGAAACGCCAGAAGGAACAGAAAGCAAAACAGGTTAAGGTCAACGTAAAGGAAATTCGTTTCGGACCTCAGACAGATGAGCACGATTACAATTTCAAGTTGAAACATGCCATTGGCTTTTTGCAGGATGGCGATAAGGTGAAAGCCTATGTGTTCTTTAAAGGACGTTCCATTCTGTTCAAGGAACAAGGTGAAGTTCTTCTGCTTCGTTTTGCCAACGATCTGGAAGAATATGCCAAGGTTGAACAGATGCCGTTATTGGAAGGTAAGCGCATGACGATCTCCCTTTCACCCAAGAAGGCGGGTGCTCCGAAGAAGGCTGCAAAGCCTGCTGCTGCTCCCAGTGCCGACGAAACCCAAGAATGAAATTGTGTGCGTAACGCGCCGGTATAGTGCGTTACCACCTTATTAATACTAATTATTAAAAATTTAACAAGATGCCAAAGATCAAGACTAACTCCGGTGCCAAAAAAAGATTCGCTCTTACCGGAACAGGTAAAATCAAGAGAAAGCACGCTTTTCACAGTCACATTTTGACTAAGAAAACTAAAAAGCAAAAAAGAAACCTTGTACACGCTGGCTTGGTACATAATGTAAACTTAGGTCAGGTTAGGGAACTCCTTTGCATGAAGTAATCTTAAAAGCGTAAACGTATCATTTAAATTATTAACCGAATGCATTAGCTTCAAGTCCGGTTGAGAAATATCGGCGCTATCATTCAAAAAAAGAATTAAAACTATGCCAAGATCAGTAAATCATGTTGCTTCTAGAGCAAGAAGAAAGAAAATTTTAGGTTTGACCAGAGGTTACTTTGGTGCAAGAAAGAATGTTTGGACCGTTGCCAAGAATACTTGGGAAAAGGTTTGACATATGCATATCGTGACCGCAAGAATAAAAAACGTAACTTCCGCGCATTGTGGATCCAGCGTATCAACGCAGCTGCTCGTCTGGAAGGTATGTCTTATTCTAAGTTGATGGGTGCTTTGCACAAAGCTGGCATCGAAATCAACCGTAAGGTATTGGCTGACTTAGCCGTAAACCATCCTGAGGCATTCAAAGCTGTTGTTGCTAAAGTAAAAGCAGCTTAATCAGGAATCGCATATTACGATTGACAGAAAGTCGGATTGTTTTCAAATGAACAATCGACTTTTTGTTGTCTGCATTTCCTTTTTCAGCTTCTGATCTCTTCTGTATCAGGAGGTGAGGGGAGAACCGGGAAACTTATGCCGGCAATCTGTCAGAAAGAACTTGTTTGCACCTAAGAAAATTGGGAGGAAATGTTTGGTGTTCTCAATTGTTTTCATTACTTTTGTAATACATAAAAATGAAGCCGCACTTGCAGAATCGGGAAACTCATCAAATTTATAAGAAATACCGAGACAAGCTTCATCTTCCAATGGCGGGCCACGCCTTCGGGTAGCATTTATGCCGGTGGATTACAAAGGAAATGAGCTCTCAAACCATGTCATTCGGAGTTTCGTCACGCCTCGGGTGCGGCTTCTCCCTTTTTTATAAATACAATTTCCTTCACCTTGCTTTTCCTGTTTTATCCTTCATGAAATCTGATGGGGAGAGCGATTAAACTGTTTATTATGATTTTCTATTTTTCCGGAACCGGCAATTCCTTGTGGGTAGCCAGACAATTGCAGGAATCGTTGCAGGAACCTTTATATAAGTTGGTTGATGTCCTTTCCTCAGATCAGGTATATGCACTTGGGGAAGAGGAAAGACTGGGATTTGTTTTCCCGGTCTATTCCTGGGGGCCTCCGGAAGTCGTGCTTGAAATGATCTCCAGACTTCGTTTGTCTCGGGAGCCTTCTTTTCTTTATTTTGTCTGTACTTGCGGGGATGATGCCGGAAAGACAGCTGAAGTCTTTTGCAAGGCGGTGGAGCGTCGGGGCTGGACCTGTCAGGCCGGTTATTCCGTATTTATGCCGAACACATACGTCTGTTTGCCGGGGTTTGATGTGGATGCTCCGGAAGTGGAATCCCGTAAGCGGGAAGAAGCCTGGGGGCGTGTGAGAGAGATTCAAGTCAAGATCGCCGGCCGGGAGAGTGGTTTTGACTGTCATGAGGGAAGCATGCCTTTCCTGAAAACCTATGTAGTTCGTCCCTTGTTCTGCCGTTTCCTGATGTCTGCCCGTTGGTTTCATGCTTCGGATGCCTGCATCAGCTGTGGTATCTGTGAAAAGGTCTGTCCGATGAACAATATCCGTGTGGACCGGAAGCCGGTTTGGGGCAAGCGGTGTACGCAATGCCTGGCCTGCTATCATTTCTGCCCGATGCATGCGGTAGCTTATGGCAGTCAGACATTGAATAAAGGACAGTATTATTTCGAAAGGAAGCGTAAGGGGAAGCAGTCTGAAAAGTAGCTAAAATGACATCCCGCCAGATTTGTCTGTAAAATCTGACGGGATGTCCTGTTGAAATATGTTTGCAGGCCGTTTCTGCTTTAGCGTCCGGAAGGTAATGCCGGTACGATGGCTTCTATCCGGTTCTCTATGGAATCAGGCAATCTGGAAAAAAGTCCAGTCCGGTAGCCTTTTCTACATCATCCACACTGCTCATGTATTTTCCAGTTTCTGATGATGTGCAGCATTGGGGAAGATGAAGCCCATGGCGATGGGGTTCTTCCGGTTGTTGATCAGGACAACTTGAAGAAACGGTCGGGCACGGCTACCTGGTGCTTTCCGAGTGCGTTCCGGCTTGCTTTTGTCGTAGATGGGACCGCAGGCGATGTAAACCGTTCCATATTTCCGGGCCCATTTTCGGCAGGTATCCTCCAGATCTCCCCAGTCATCCCGGTTCAGTTTCTGGTTCTGCGGGCAGATGTTGCTCATATAGAATGATTCCTGCATGGCTTTCTTGCTCCATTTCATGTCGCAGCCGGAGCCATGTGTCCCCGGTCATAGCCGGAACGGGTATAGTCCGAATGTTCCACACGCGGTTCCGGAAGATCCGGATCCGGAAGGAATTTGTCATATCGCTCAGCCTTTCCTTCGCTTTCCTTTCGGGTCAGTTCCCAGGCTACCCAGTTGGGAGTTTTATAAAAACTGTTGTATGAAAGGGTGTAGCCTGTACGTTTCAGGATGCGTTCTTTCCGGTCGGTGAGATTCCGGGGAATTTCCATCTGGCTGCTGACCTTCTCCTGGTTGCCGGTTAGGGGAGCAGACTGGGCGGCAGAAGGCTTCTCTTCGTGCAGATCCGGTAATTCTTTGCGAAGATCGGGCAACTGATAGCTGGAGCCCTGAGTGAACCATACGGCGCCTGCAATAAGCAGTAGAAAGATGATGAATCCCTTTAAGGAACCGGTGTTACCTTGTTTTCGTTGTTTGCGTGCCATAGCGTCAGATCAGTTTAAAGCGCATGCGGAAAATGCCGTCCTTATAATCGTGGCTGATGATTTTGAACGTACCGATCTCGGAAGTATTGGCTACATGAGTACCGATACAGAGGCAGTCGTCGTAGTCTCCTACGGAAACGACGCGTACGGTGTCGGAAGCACCTTCCGGCAAGCGTTTCAGGTCGAATTGTCCTGCAGCTTCCTGCTGGGAGATGAATTTTACCGTCACATCCAGGTGACGTGCAATGACTTCATTGACTTTGGCTTCTATTTGTTCGATCTCTTCATCTGTCGGAGCTTGCGACAAGGCAAAGTCGAGTTTGCTTTTCTTTCGCTCGATGTGTGCGGAAACGGCGCGTCCGCAGCCGAAAAGATTAACCATCGTACGGTTGACAATGTGCTCGCAGGTATGCATAGGAGGATATTCCTGCTTGTTGTGTTCGTTGAGTTGGGGTTGTTGTTCCATATTCTATAAATGATTAAACCGGTGCAAATGTACACAAAAGTATGGACATAAAAAAAGGAGTACCGCTGTACTCCAACCTTTTGTTAACCTTAAATCTAATACTATGAAAAACACAGTGCAAAGATACGGACTTTTGGTAGATCTGCAAACGGAAAAGTACTTTTTTTTCTAGACTATAATATTTTTTAAGAATTGTATGGAGAGGGGGCTGGAATCGACTGCACGATTCGGCTTCAACGACCGCACGATCCGGCCCCAACGACCGCATAATTGAGCTTCAACGACCGCACGATTTTATGGCATCGTCTGCCTGATATTTCGCATCGTCTGGCTTGCTGCCGGGCAAAGAAAGGAAAGCCGGAATGTATCCCGGATCTGAGAAATAGGGGAGTGAAAGCAGGTTGTGATGAGCTTGTAAAAGTATGGGCATAAAAAAGGAGTACCGCTGTACTCCAACCTTTGTTAACCTTAAATCTAATACTATGAAAAACACGATGCAAAGATACGGACTTTTCATATATCTGCAAGCGAAAAGGAGAAAAATCTCTCTTTTGTAACACTGTTTAATAATTGGATGCATAGAGAGGCTTTTCATTAACATTTGTTTTCCCTATCTTTGCAGCCATTAAATAACGATTGATCAATATGGCATTTGAAGCAACGAAAAGAGAATGGGGCGAGCTGTACGCTTTTTTCCGCCTGCTGGCAGACGGATGTGTCTATGCAGGAACGCCTGAGGTGAAAAGAAATGAAGGTCAGTGCCTTCCGGTAGCCATGGTGCAGCGTGAGGAACACGACGGCACGCGTCGGTATATAGTAGAAAAAGAGATGATCCACATTGTCGGCGAGCAGATGGATAAGCGGATTCCGCGCGAGGATTTCGGGACTGTGGCCGATCTGGTGCTGGAAGCCATCCGGAACAGCCGGGAAGACGATGTGACTTCACCCGACGGAGTGGAAGAATTTCTGGATGAAGTAGCCATTTATGATTTGGAGGCCAAGACGGACGACCGCACGGACTTCAGTGTCGCTTTTTATCAGGAAGATGCTCCTTTGACCGGTTTCTGTGTCCGTTCGCGTCTGGGAATGATGTTCCTTTGCTGGATGGGGGACGCTCAGCGAACTTCAAGTTCGAGCAGACGGGAGTGAAGTTTGCCGTACCTACCATCAACAAGATCAATGCGTTTGGTGAGGAAGACGATGTGATCGGCCGGATGCTGATGATCGAGCGCCTGGGAGGAGTCCTGAAGTACAATGATGTAGCCGACAAGATTTTCCGGAGCAATCTTTCGATGATTGATCTTCACATGGGCCGTATGCTGGCAGAAATGACGCGTCTGATGTGGCTCGACGGCATTACGAAAGTGTCTGAACTGACTGAAGAACTGAAGAAACTGAATCCGCTCAAGATCAAGGATGAGCTGATCAGCAAGCATGGATTTATGAATATAAGATCAAGGAACTGCTGCTGGCACTGGCTACGGGCATGCGTCCGGCCAAATTATACAACGGCACCGACTCGGCCATCTGCGGTTTTCTGTTTGTGACCGGCGAGGGAGAAGTGCTGTGTTATCAGCGTGCTTTCCGTCAGACTTTTGCCGATTTCCTTTTCCAGAACAGTCGCCTGGAGAAAGGCTCTACCGAGAAAGATAAATATGGTTATCTGGAGCGGGAGAATGGAGTTTACTATTTCAAGCTGAACCTGAAGATCGGGTTGCTGAAGAGATAGGCAGGGTTAAAGAAATATTTGATGTTTTGAATATATTTTCTGTTTTTAGTTTATAAATAAATATATTATATATCTTTGCAGCGCATTGGCTTATCCGATGCGCTTTTTTGATACCTTGTATTTCAAAATTCTCAGAATCATCACTTCGGGAATATTGGAATTAAATGGTATTGTGAATTAGATAAACTTTTATTTATTAACCGGATGAAAACAAAATATGTATTGGTATTGGCTTTATTCTTGCTTCCTTTTCGAAGTCTAATACTTTCTGCTCAGGAAATAAAAGGGCGTGTGTATGCGGCAGATGAGAACAAGCCATTGATTGGTGCTACAATGCGAGTTCTGACCGAAGATTCAGTGTATGTAACAGGTTTTACAACAGACGAAAAAGGGCGCTTCAGGTCGGACATAAAATTGGATAACTTTTGGTTGGAGATATCTTATGTGGGATATGAAAAAAATGTAGTGTTAGTACAAAATAGTGACCGAAAGAATGTGGATTTGGGAATCATATCGCTAGCGCTTGATTCGATAAATTTGGAAAGTGTTGAGGTGGTTGCGCAAGGTATGGTACATAAAACAGGAAAGATTATGGCTTATCCAAGTGGCGAAACAGGTTGAAGCAGCAACTTCCAGTCTCGGTTTGTTGAAAGCATGATGCTCCCACAATTATTTGTTGATCCTAGTTCAAGAATCTATTTCCATTTCAGGAGTTTCTGGGGTAATTTATCGAATTAATGGTGTAAATGCCAGTTTGCAAGAAGTAAAGGCTTTGAATCCGCAGCAGATTGCACGCGTGGACTATAGCCAGTTACCATCCATGCGTGAACTTGATTCCAATTCCGGAGTTCTTGATTTTATTTTGAAAGAGCCTAGGGTTGGAACTTCTCTGTCTTTCGGAGGAGTGAGTGCCTTTACTACGGGTTTTGTGAACGGAAATGTCAATTTCCGGACAAACTATAAGCAATCTCAGTTCTCAATTGATTATAATGTGAATTATCGGGATTATTCCGAACGTCGGACAGACGAACTGGAGACTTATTCGTATCCGGATGGTTCAGTGCTGACACGTGATAAGCGAGGCGAGTTTGCTCCTTTCGGTTATACGGATCATAACATTGCTGTCGGTTACCTTTATAAGAATGATAAAGATATGGTTAATATCCGATTTAATAATCAGATTGGGTCAAACTATAACAGAAACCGTCAGCAAATGTTTCAAGAACAGCAACTCATAGGACAGCGAGATATTCATTCTTCTTTTTCAAGTTATATACCATCGCTAGATTTTACCTATAGCCGAAAGATGAAAAATAATCAAGGTGTGGAAGTGAATCTGGTCGGTACATTAGCAAATACGGATTACGAACGTACACTGACCGACCATTTGGATGGACAGACACTATCGGAAATAAATAATATGACGGATGGTCACCAGAAATCACTGATCGGTGAAGTTTATTATTGGCATGAAGGTGAAAAGGTTAATATCTCAGCCGGTTTACGTTCTACTTACCAATATGCAAGCAATCTTTATGGAGTGAACGAGGAAGTTAACTTGAAAAATTACAATGCTTATCCTTATGTCCAGTTGCAAGGCAGTTTAGGTAAAGTATCTTATACAGTCGGAACTGGTTTACGATTCCAACAACAGAAGCAGGGTAACGAGTCGGTAAATTATTGGCGTAATACGTCTTCTTTGTCTTTATCCTATAAACAAAAATATTGGAACTTGCAGTATTCTGTCAATTTTCGTCCATTGTTCCCTTCTTTGAGCAGTCTTTCTGAAGTGGTACAGGAAATAGATTCTCTTTCCATTATGCGAGGAAATCATTCGCTGACTCCTTATA
>ENA-OQHA01000381-OQHA01000381.1-human-gut-metagenome-genome-assembly--contig:-NODE-381-length-22778-cov-3.760364_pt1 | contig 22778 bp, 28 predicted proteins | sample MGYA00242558_ERZ504707 | MGnify/ENA primary metagenome ERZ504707 (study PRJEB26092, sample SAMD00036197) | human gut metagenome | host: Homo sapiens | study: EMG produced TPA metagenomics assembly of...
GCATCATGAGACCATCATACCCGTGAGAATTTCTATGAGTGAAGTCAACAAACTTGTTTATATCTATCCTTTCCGTAACTTCAATCACAGCTCTTGAATATCATCAGCAGGTACATCTTTTCAAAAGAAATATTAAAATCTAGTAGCGCATATGTCTGATATGCCGTATAATCTTGTTGGTGTATCATTGCAAACTAAATATACCACAAAAGACGGACCTTCGGTCCGTCTTTTGCTTTTTATGAAACTATAATGAGTTATTTACCCGTTACAGCCTCTTTTACTTAATATTTAATTGTTGTGAGAGACGATGTGATGCAAGCATCACTCTTGTCATTGGTAGATCATGATTAACTGGAGAATCTACACCGAAGTAGACCTTCATAACCATAACCGCAAAAGCATTGGCATCGATAACATATTCAAGATCATGAGGCTGTTCCATATTTGTATAATCCTGATAATAACGTCTTAATTCTGTAAATAACGCAAATAAGGATTTTTGATCTTCCTTCTTAAAAGCATCGATATCAACATATAAGCATCCTTGTTTACCTGATATATATTTCACTAAATGATAGTTCTGACCTTCTGGCATTTCATAAACAACATCTACGCGAGGGACATCCTGAAGACTACAGCCAAAAGAGATCAGTTTCTCTAAATAACGTTTCAACATGAGTCTTACCTCCTTCAACATCACGATTGTGATGTTGGTAGTATTTTACACCAAAATCAAAAAGCAAGAATATCACTAGTAATATTTAAGTGGTAAAATCAAGAGATTATCATTATATATGCTTTTTTAGTGCCTCCATATAGCTTCTCCATAACGTGAAAGTATCATATTCTTTTGTGTAATAGTGCCTACTTCATAATTTCATCCACTAATAAAGGAACAGAAATAATTGTTTCCCCATTCAATTCTTTAGAGATAATACCAGTAGATACTGTATAACCATTTAAACCTATCAACAAGTTAAAGAGTGTCGCACGGTCTCTTACCTTAATATTTCTCTTTCTATCCAATGTACTTAATACTTCTTCTGAGAAATAGAAAGAATTATATTCTCCTTGTTCAAAAGAAAGATATGGGTAATCTTCTAAATCTTTAAGAGTTAATATCTTCTTATAAGCAAGAGGATGGTGGTAAGAAATAAAGACATGAGGTTTTGCGACAAAGAGTTCTTTAAATTCTAAGTTATTCTGTCTGATCATCTTCATGATGACTTCTTCATTCTTAGGACATGTATATAGAACACCTATTTCACTTTTCATAGTAGAAACATCTTCGATAATTTCATGTGTTTCTGTTTCTCTTAATGTAAAATCATATTGGTTAACACCAAACTGTCTAATAACATCTACAAAGGCATTAACTGCAAATGAATAATGCTGGCAGGATACACTAAAATGAGGACTTTGATGTTTATCATTCATATAGCGTTCTTCAAGTAAATCAGCTTGATCTAATACCTGTCTTGCATAACTTAAGAATGTTTCTCCTTCTCTAGATACAATAACACCTTTATTGGTACGTCTAAAGATTGTGATATGCATTTCGCTTTCTAATTCTTTAATCGCATTTGTAAGAGAAGGCTGTGAGATAAATAGTCTTTTAGCCGCCTGAGTAATGCTTCCTGTTTGTGCTACCATGACGACATAACGTAATTGATTGAGTGTCATGATTTTCCTCCTTTTCCTGGGAAATTATTTTGTTTTGAGTGTCAGTTCTGCAATCTTTGTCTGACCATCCTGTAAATAGAGTGGTAATGTACGTGACGATGATGTAATAGAATCCTTGTCTGTTTTCTTTAAATAACCTTTAATCCCTTCTTCACTTTCTGCAAGAATGAGATCAGGAACACTACCTACATAGTCTGATAAATCAGGACCATAAGTCTGCCCAGATTCATTTTTAGGATAGCCCTTTTCAATGATTTCCTGGCTATCAGGAATAATCAAATGATCATTAATATAGGCAATCTCAGAGCGAGACATATCATTTGGTATATTTTTCTGAAAAGAAAGAACACCACATATAGAAATTATAAAAAAGAGGGGAATAACCCAAAGTATTTTATATTTTGACATCCATAACTTCTCCTTCTTGTGTAAATGAGAGAACCTGATCTTTATGACCTTGTTCTTCTATAAATCTTTCAATAACATCATATTTATTCCAACAATGCATTGGGACAATATAACGCGTATGGCATACTTTTAAAAAGTCTGTAATACCTTCATGATAATTATCTTCTAGACGAGGATCTAAAGGAATAAAGGCTACATCTATATCAAAGTCCTTCATCTTTTCTAGTTCTGTATGATAAAGGTTCTTCTGCCAATCAAGCCACTCTTTATCTTCCCCAACCCAATCCCAGTTATTGAGATCTCCAGCATGATAAAGAGTATAACCGTCTACTTATACCATAAACGCAATACCTTCATCATTTGATAAATAAGTACTCACTTCTATATTAGAATCAAAATAAACAATATTATACTTTAAATAAGAGATAGAATCATCTTCTATTTTCTCTATATCACTAGATAGCAAATAATGAACATCTTTGTATTCTTTCTTTAAATCAAAGATTTTCTTAGAATAATGATCACCATGTCTATGACTAGCGAATACATAAAGTTTCTTGCCCTCAGGTACTTTTGGAATAGTCCCTGTATAATAATCAAATAACAAACATGTACGATCTGTTTCTATAAAGAAACTGCTATGTGTTATATAAGTAATTTTCAACATAATACCACCCCTATTTTGGTATTATAGCACCTTTGATTCTCTCTTCCATCTATTTTATAATACATAAAAAGGAGAAAAGCATATGACAGCATGTATATATGTCGGTATGGGTGGTTTTATTGGATCAGTACTACGTTATTTAGTCGGTTTGATTCCTTTAAAGACTACACATGGATTTCCATTACTGACTTTATTTATTAACATTCTCGGTGCATTTTTAATAGGTTTTATTAGCACAATAGCTTTAAAGAAGTCTATGAATCCCCACTTAGTTCTATTACTTAAAACAGGATTATGTGGGGGATTTACTACCTTCTCTACATTTGCGTTAGAATCTATTACTTTACATAAGAATGGCAATACAACTCTTGCAATGATTTACATAGTTCTAAGTATAGTACTTGGACTAAGTGCAGTCATTCTAGGTGATTATTTTGCACACTAAAAGGCAGATTTCTCTGCCTTTTTAATTATTTGATTGCTTCTTTTAATGCATGTGCAAACTGATCTGCACAAGATGTATTTTTCATACCACAAGTATTGCCTTCTAGAATAGCTACGATTTCTTCTGCTTCTTTACCTTCTACAAGTTTACCAATGGCTTTTAAGTTACCATTACATCCTCTAGTAAATACAACGTTATGAATTGTATGACCTTCTAAGTCAAAATCAATAGCGGTTGCACAAGTTCCTTTAGTTTTATAAGTAAAATGTTCCATAACCATATCCTCCATCTCTTATATTAACAAAGGAAGGAATAATGTGGCAAGACCTAAAAAGAAGAAAAAGCCCATACAGTCTGTCACAGTTGTGACAAATACACCTGATGCAAGTGCTGGATCAATATTTAAACGTTTTAAGATAACTGGTACTAAATAACCTGCAATATTAGCTGCAAGCATATTTAAGATCATAGCCAAACCTGCGACTAAACCAAACCATGGATTACTAGCAAACCACCAGGCACCAAATGCGACAATAATACCAATCACAATACCTGATAATAAACCAACAGTGATTTCTTTACAGAAGATCTGGAAGGCATTGTCTTTATCTACTTCACCTAAAGATAAACCACGACATAAGATAGTAAGTGACTGTGTCCCTGCATTACCACCCATTCCAGTAACAATGGACATAACTGAAGATAAAGAGACAACCTTGGCGATTGTAGATTCAAAGTTTGCGACAACTGCAGCAGCCATAACAGCTGTAAATAAATTGACAATAAGCCAAGGAATACGGCTCTTTGCAGATTCTAATACTGTAGAATCTACACGTTCTTCACCACTCATACCAGCCATTAAGTTGATATCTTCTGTTGTTTCTTCTTCCATGACATCCATAACATCATCAATTTCAATCACACCAAGCATACGATACTCTGAATCAACAACTGGCATCATATAGAAGCCATATTTCATAAACTTCTTAGCCACTTCTTCCTGGTCCATATTAACGTCTACTGTCTTTACATTGGGATTCACAATATCCATGATTGGTGTATCGAAAGGAGAAGATACAATATCTCTTAATGAAATAACACCTTTTAATACCTTCTCCTTATCTAAAACATATAAGTAATAGGTTGTATCTTCTTCAACCTGTGTTTGTAAGTATTCTAATGTCTTTAATACTGTATTATTGGCTTTAACAGAGATAAACTCTGTTGTCATAATGCCACCAGCAGTGCTTGGATCATATTTCAACAGGCTCTCAATATGTGTCTTATCCTCTATGTCTAATTTAGATAATACATCTGCACGTTCTTCTGGATCATCTAGTTCACCAATCAAATCGGCTAATTCATCATCACTCATCTCATCTAAGATAGCACTCTGACGATCTTTAAGGAATGTTTTAAGGATTTCATACTGCTCATCCTCATCCTCTTCTTCCTCAATAACATCCGCAATAATATCATTTGGGAGTTTAGAGAGAATATTATTTAACTGACTATGATGATCCTGTAATACATCAAGAATATCCGCGGGGTGAATATCATCTATCGCTTCCTGAATCTGTTCTGAAGTCCCATTTATTAAGAGACTCGTAAGATGTTCTTTTGTCATCTTATCCATGTTATTCACCCTCCTTGTATATATAAAAGTCCTTTGCCATTTTATCATTTTTTATGTTAAATCTAAAGTCTTATGATGTAAAACTATTACAAAAAAGTCATCGTTTAGATGACTTTCATAGCGCCCTGCTGTCTAATATGAGTGACATAGCAACAATGTTTACCCATATACTTTTCTATTTCATTCTTATACTTTCTAGCATAATCATTTTCTACAAATACCTGGATAGTACCTTCAAAACCAGGACCATGTACTCTTACTACACCCTTATCTTTTAGAATCTTTTCACTCATACAAATTGCGAGAGAAATGTTCTGATGAGAAGGATCTTTTGAAGAATAAACATTCTGCAAATATTCAAATGAACTATTACCTGAACGTCTGATTTGAATCTTGAATTCATGGAAGTTACCATCTCTTAATGCCTTTAATTCCTTATTAACACGCTTTTCTTCACTATAGAAATGCATAGCACGTAAAATAGCTCTATCTGAACATACTTTACGCATTGGAATGATATGTTCATAGAATTCATTTTCATCTACTTCTCTTAAGAATTCTTTACCAAAATATTTGGCTACTGATCTCATTTCTTCAATGATAGCACGATATTCTTTCGTTAAGTTAGCTGGTACATCTTTTGTATCTACAATACATAAAGAATGATTGAACTGTTCAAACTTAATCATCTGTTTCTTAATAAGTGGTTTCTTAGGATCCTTGAAATCAATCTTGATTAAACCACCAATTGCACAAGCCGCCTGATCCATTAAACCACATGGTTTACCAAAATAGATGTTTTCAGCATACTGTGCAATCTGGGCAATAATCAATGGATTAATAGAACCACTATTGTATAAACCATTTAAAATAGTGGCAAGAAGTACTTCTATTGCAGCACTTGATGACATACCTGAATAAAGTGGTACTTCACTTGTAATATAAGCGTTAAAACCACCTACTTCATAACCTAATTTTTGGAACTGAGATACAATACCTTTAATTAAAGATTCAGTTGTACCCTGTTCATCAAAAGCTAACTTTAATCCTGCTTTACTAATTGTGATAGGGCGAATATCTGGGAATCCTTCAGACACAAGTCTTACAACATTGTCATCTGTAGGTGTAACAACCGCAATAATATCACGGTTAACAGAACATGCAAGCATCTTACCGTGCTGATGATCTGTATGCATACCACAGATTTCACTACGTCCTGGTGCACTATAGATTTCTACTTCTTCATCACCATATAATTCAATAAACTGCTTTAAAGCAGTGACATAACGATTCTTCTGCTTTGTAAGTCTTGCATCTTCTATATAAAGATCCTTGATTAGTGCTTTATATTCCCCTTTGTTAAATCCTGTAATAATCTTACTTGCTTTCTTCACTTGAATCACCTCGAATATATATATGAAATTATTGTTAGTTATCTATTAAGATTTTAACATTTCTGACCATAGTTGTACACTTCTAGACAAATGAATATTCGAAATTAATCACACAATAGTATGTAGTATTCATTTCTTTGACCTTAGAAGTAATTAATTTATTAAGTTCCTTCTTACTATATTTATCATCCTTCATTAATACATCAAAGACAAGATTAGTATGTGTAGGACCTCTCACTATTCTAAAGTCATGGATAGAAAGTGATGAATCAATAGATTCTACAATACGAGTCACTTTATCTCTTAAATCATTTGTGAGTGTATCATGGATATCAATAGGATCCATATGGATTGTAGTAAGAATATGGAACTTCTCCATCATTGCACGTTCAATATTATCTATTTCATCATGAGTTGTCATCATATCAACAGAAGCATCTACTTCACAATGAACAGTTAAATAACGACGTCCTGGTCCATAGTCATGCATCATTAAATCATGTATACCCATAACACAATCATAACTCATTAAATAATTTTCTATTTCTTTAATTGTTTCTGGATCTGGTTTGATACCAAGAAGTGGATCAATGGTTGATTTTGCGATAGAGATACCAGAAATGACAACAACAACAGAGACTGCTGCACCAATAAGACTATCCACTGGTAGATCAGTAACTAAAGAAGCTACTAGAGCCACAATAGTGGCAGAAGTTGCCATGACATCATTCATACTATCCTGGGCAGCTGCTTCTAATGCGGTTGAATTGATTTCTTTACCTGCTTTACGATTAAAGTAACCCATCCATATCTTAACTAATACTGAGAATATCAAAGCAATAAGTGCAGGAACACTGAACTTGACTGCTTCTGGATTAAAGAGCTTTAAGACTGCATCCTTTAAACTCATCAAACCTACTAAAATAATTAAAAAAGAAATGCCTAAACCTGTAATATATTCAAAACGTCCATGACCATATGGATGCTCTGCATCTGGATGCTTATTGGCTAGCTTAAAGCCAAAGAATGTCGCAATGTTACTTCCTGCATCCGATAAGTTGTTGTAACCATCTGCAACAATAGAAACAGAATGAACTAATGTTCCAAAAATAAGTTTAAATACTACAAGTATAATATTACATACTATAGAAATAATAGAACAGACTGTTCCATATTGTTCTCTTACATGTGCATCTTCTGTATTCTTATAATCACGTATAAATGTCTTTATTAATAACTGATACATAAATATTCCCCCTGATTATTAAAAAAGAGAAAGGAACCTTTCTCTAAAAAATTGAAACAATTTTTCTAACGTAAACGTTTCTTCCATCACGTCTTACAAGTTCTAATTCATCCATTTCATCAAGATAGCCTTCAATCTTTGCGGCATTGACTTTCTTATTCGCAATCTTAACTAACATCTCAATAATTGCAGGAGAATCATCTTTTACATAGGCATTATTATCCTGATCATAATGTGGTTTATTCAATAATGTATTTAATACAGCCACATAAGCCCATTTGACTTCTAGTCTTATAAGGTTATACTGCATCCCATTAAATAATTCACCAGGAATGTAGTATTGATCATTTTTTTCGCTATTTAGTTCTTCTACATCATCTTTTGTAAGTATTTCTATCATCTTTATCTCTCCCATCTCGCCTATTATAACATAGACTTAATTATCTTTCACTCTTTTTGTGAATGTAGTTACATCGTCAAATCCAATTTCCTGATAATGTTTTAAAACATCTTCTACATGTTCCCCTACACGATCGCTTGTATGAGAATCAGTACCCACTGTAATTATTGTACCACCTAGTTCTTTATAACGCTTCACAATATCAAAATTAGGAAAACCACATGTCTTATTTAATGCATATCCTGATGTATTAACTTCAATACCCTTACCCTTTTGAATAAGTGTCTTTAAGATTTCATCAATAATATCCTGATATAACTCATGTTCTACACGTTTATCTTCATAAGGACCATACCGCATAATATAGTCTAAATGACCTAAACAGTTGAAACAGTCAAATGTCTGTACACATTTTAATGTTTCTTCAAAGAATTCTCTATGTGCTTCTTCTTTTGTTTTACCCTTGAAGAATTCTCCATAATAGAATTCTGTATGATGAATGACATGAATAGAACCAATAACATAATCAAAAGGACATTGTGCTACAAAAGTGTTGATTTCATCAATATGATCCATGTCTAATCCAACTTCTACACCAATCTTAATAGTAATACGATCTACATATTCATTCTTCAAGGCACTCAGTTCCATAAAATAAGCATCTGTATCTAGATCAAATGTATCAATAGGATAATCAAAATCACGGTGATCAGTAAAACATATTTCATCTAATCCCATTCTAATTGCCTGTTCAATATATTCACGAGGACTTGCTTCACTATCACCACTAAAATGCGTATGCATATGATAATCAATCTTACGCATTAAGTCCACGCTCCTTCTTATATTCCTCTAATACTTCTGTTTCAGAGAAATGGCGTGTCACTTCATCTTCACCAATCATATAAGTTTCATGACCTTTACCAAGTAATAAGACAACATCACCCTTACAAGCCATATCTAATGCATGATAGATGGCTTCTTTACGATCAGGAATAATCGTATATTCACCATGATACTTATCAATACCCACTACGATGTCCTTGCAGATATCTACAATCTTTTCTCCTCTTGGGTTATCTGCAGTCAAGATAGAATAACCACCATGCTTTGCGACTACTTCACCCGATTCATATCGTCTTGTTTTAGAACGTTTTCCTCCACTGCCATAAACTACAATTAACTTATTAGGATTATATTGTTCTACAGTAGAAATAATACTTCAAAAGAGACACCATTATGAGCATAATCGATTAATACACTATAATCAGGTGAGACATGCATAACCTGTCCTCTACCTAATACATGAACCTGTGGTAATGTATTTTGTATATCCTTGTAGGGACATCAATTAAATAACAGATCATAATTGCGACTAATGCATTATAAGCATTAAACTTACCTGGCATAGACGCTTTAAAAGAGGCATTAATTAATCCCTTTGTATCAAAGGTAATACCTAATTCACCATTCTCATTATAAAGTTCAATATGGAGAGCTTTAAGGTCACTGTCTTTTTCAATGCTGTATGTTAATACTTTACAAGGAACATCCTTTGTGAACTCTTCAAAATGTTCATCATCCTTATCAAATAAACCAACCTTACAGAAATCAAATAAATGTTTCTTACATGCCATATATTCCGCAAAATCCTTATGTTCATTAGGGCCAATATGGTCAGGTGAAATATTTGTAAAGACACCATAATCAAATTCAATACCAGCCACACGGTTCATCTTTAAAGCCTGACTTGATACTTCCATGACACAATATTCACAATCATGTTCTACCATCTTTCTCATGATACGCTGTAATTCATAAGATTCTGGTGTTGTATTGGCTGTAGGTTCATGGATATCTCCAATAAAAGTACCATTTGTCCCAATAATACCAACCTTCTTACCTGCATGTTCAAGAATAGACTTGATCATTAACGAAGAACTCGTCTTACCCTTTGTTCCTGTAATACCAACAACCTTTAATTCTTTACTAGGATAATTAAAATAAGCACAAGATAATAAAGCCAACGCAATACGTGTATCCTTCACCTTAATATAAGTCATACCCTCTTTTAAAGGGACATCCTGAGAAATCACAATCGCATGAGCACACTTTTCAATCACCTGATCAATAAAATCATGTGCATTAAAAGCAGCACCAACCATACAGACAAATAAGCTGCCTTCTTCTACCTTACGTGAATCATAGACTAATGTTGTAATATCTACATCTTTATTCCCAATGATTTCATATTCAAAACCATTTAATAACTTTTCTAATTTCATACAAACACCTCTCTTACAAGATTATAACAAAAAAAAGAGAGTAATTAAATCTCTCCTCTTGTATGGAATACTTTTTTGTTGCCTGTCACCTTATGTCTTTCCTTTAATTTATCTAAAACATCATCTACAGTTAAACCATAGGCATTCATTAAGACTAATACATGATAATATAAATCACCGATTTCACCAATCAAATCTTCTTTAGATGTATTTTTAGCTGCAATAACTGTTTCAGTGGCTTCTTCTCCAACCTTCTTACAGATCTTATCAATACCTTCATTTAATAAGTAGTTTGTATAAGACTTTTCTACTGGATGTACTTTTCTATCTTCAATAAGATCATAAAGTTCATGCGCAAAATCACTATTGTCATAAGGAATTACTTCATTAAAGAAACAAGAATAAGAACCTGTATGACAAGCAGCTCCGACTTGTTCTACATAAATAACGATTGTATCTAAATCACAATCTAAATATAGACCCTTAATATGCTGGAAATATCCTGATTCTTCACCTTTATGCCATAGCTTATTTCTAGAACGTGAATAGAACCAAGTATCTCCTGTTTCTAACATCTTTTCATAGGCTTCTTCATTTACATAAGCAAGCATTAATACTTGTTTAGTCTTAACATCCTGTACAATGGCAGGTACAAGACCATTCATTTTCTCAAAATCCGGTTTCATTGCTTATTTCTCCTTACTGGAATACCTGCCTGTGCACAGGATTCCTTAACTTCATCCACTGTCGCTTCACCAAAGTGGAACAAACTTGCAGCTAATGCAGCATCGCAGTCTGTTTCTTTAAAGACATCTACGATATCTTCTTTACCACCACAGCCACCACTTGCGATTACTGGAATATTGACTGCTGCCACTACTGCTTTCAACATATCGATATCAAATCCATCTCTTGTTCCATCCGCATCCATACTTGTAAGAAGTATTTCACCAGCACCAAGAGATTCACATTTCTTAACCCATTCTATTAAATCTAGTCCCGTATTTGTACGTCCGCCTGCGACATAGACATCCCATCCAGAATGATCATCACGTGCTTTCGCATCTACTGCCACAACAACACATTGAACACCAAACTCATCACTGGCTTCCTTAATAATATTCGGATTCTTGACTGCAGCTGAGTTAACAGATACCTTATCTGCACCTGCTGCAAGAATCATACGAAAGTCTTCAACTGTACGAATACCACCACCCACACATAGTGGAATAGAAAGTTCATCAGCCCCTCTTTGGATCAGGTCCTTGATGATATCTCTATTTTCATATGTAGCAGTAATGTCTAGAAAGACAACTTCATCTGCACTTTGACGGTCATATTCTTTTGCTAGTTCAATGGGGTCACCAACATCCTTCAGGCCAACGAAATTAACACCTTTTACAACCTTCCCATCTTTAATATCTAGACAGGGAATAATTCTTTTAGCCAGCATTTTCAATGACCTCCTTTAGATTAATACGCCCTTCATAGTATGCCTTACCTACAATACAAGCATAATAATCACGTTTATTTACTTCATAGACATCTTCATCATCTTTTACACCACCAGAGACGACAAAGTTAATCTTAGAATTAGCGTGTATTTCTTCATAAAGAGGGAAAGAAGGTCCTGTGAGAGTACCATCCTTAGAGATGTCCGTACATACTATATATTTCACACCTCTCTCTTCTAGTTGATGAATAAATGTCAAATAATCTACATCACTTGTTTCAAGCCAGCCAGCAATACTGACCTTTCTATCTCTTACATCTACTCCTACGACTATTCTTTCTGGTCCATACTTCTTTAATGCTTCATCAAGAAAAGCAGGATTCTTAATAGCAGCTGTACCAAGAATAACGCGATCTACCCCAATCTCCTCTAAATACATAGAGACTGTATCCATATCACGAATACCTCCTCCTAATTCCATTGGAATAGAAATAGAAGCACGTATTCTTTTAATTGTTTCTTTATTGGTTGCATGGGCATCTTTTGCACCATCTAGATCTACTACATGAAGATACTTTGCACCCATCTTCTCAAATCCTGCTGCTAATTCTTCAGGATGTGATGAATAAACAACTTTCTTATTGTAATCGCCCTTATAAAGACGGACTGCTTCTCCATCTTTTAAATCAATGGCTGGAATAACTAACATGAGACCAACTCCTTAAAGGCACGTAAGATCTTCTTACCAATCTCTCCACTCTTTTCAGGGTGGAACTGCGTACCCATGACATTATCTTTATATACAAAAGCAGTAATCTTCTTACCACCATAATTCACATAAGCCCCAATCTCATCTTCTGGACAACGAGCACTATATGAATGTACAAAGTAGACATAATCGCCTTCTTCTACATACTTTAATAAAGGATGAGACTGTTTAATAACTAACTGGTTCCATCCCATATGTGGAAGTTTTGCATCGACTTCCATCTTATCGACAGAACCTTTTAAGAATCCTAATCCTTTTGTACGTCCATTCTCACTGCCTTCTTCAAATAAAAGCTGCATTCCAATACAAATACCAAGTATTGGTGTTCCCTTGTCCTTCACTTCATTCAATACAGGTACAAGATGACATGCTTCTAAATTACTCATAGCTGCAGGAAATGCACCAACACCTGGAAGAATAATGCCATCCGCCTGACGAATAACTTCAGGATCATTTGTGACAACTACATCCATCCCCTGTCTTTTACAGGCATTTGTAACTGATCCTAGATTTCCTACATGATAATCAATAATCGCAATCATTTTATAACACCCTTTTACTTGATACTACCTGCAATATGGGCTTCATCAATTGTGACAGCCTCCTTGATGCACGTGCCATAGATTTAAATATTGCCTCTATAATATGATGTGTATTCTTACCATAATGTTCATTAATATGTAAGTCATGAAACAGTTATAGGCAAATGCACGGAAGAATTCTTCTGTCATTTCTACTTCATAGTTACCTAGATGAATATTATCTAGTTCTACATTAAAAACTAAATAAGGACGTCCACTGAAATCTAAGTCAGTCGTTACAAGTGCTTCATCCATAGGGATAGTAAAATGACCATAACGAGTAATACCACGCTTATCACCTAAAGCCTTATTGAAGCACTGTCCTAAGACAATCCCTAAGTCTTCTACAGTATGATGAGAATCAACCTGTAGATCACCCTTACATCTCACCTTTAAATCAAAATTACCATGGAAAGCAAGAAGCTCAAGCATATGGTCCATGAACCCTACACCTGTATCCACATCTGCTTCTCCTTTACCATCAACATTTAAAGAAACATATACATATGTCTCTTTTGTCTGTCTTTCTATTTCTGCCTGTCGCATAATTTAATCCTCAAAACGTACCTTGATACTATTAGCATGTGCATCTAAACCTTCTAGATGTGCAAACTTCATAATATCATCTTTGAATGTACCAAGTACTGCCTGTGGATAATAGCTGAAAGCAGAATGCTTTATGAAATCATAAACACCTAAAGCACTATAGAACTTAGCAGTACCACCTGTTGGTAATACATGGTTTGTACCACTCATATAGTCACCTAATGGTTCTGGTGTATACTCACCTAAGAAGATAGAACCAGCGTTCTTGATATTTGGTAATTGTTCTAATGGGTTATCTACTAATACTTCTAAATGTTCAGGTGCAATCTTATTAGATAAGTTAATACCTTCCTTGATACTATCTACAATAACAGCACCACCATAGTTATCTAACGAAGACTTGATGATATCTTTACGAGGTAAATCTTCTACCTGTCTAACTAATTCTTTATCTACATTCTTTACTAATTCTTTTGAAGTTGTAATAAGAATCGCACTGGCAAGCTTATCATGTTCAGCCTGACTCATTAAGTCAGCTGCGATATATTTAGGATTTGCGTTCTCATCAGCGACAATAAGAATTTCACTAGGTCCAGCAATCATATCAATATCAACGACTCCATAACATAACTTCTTGGCAGTTGCGACAAAGATATTACCTGGACCCACAATCTTATCTGCCTTCGTAATTGTATCAGTTCCATAAGCAGCAGCGACAACACCCTGTGCTCCACCACATTTATAAATCTTAGTAATACCAGCTACATAAGCAGCAGCTAAAATAACATCAGAAACCTTACCATCCTTCTTTACTGGTGTAATAATATAAAGATATTCTACACCTGCAAGTTTTGCAGGTACGGCATTCATCATAACAGTAGAAGGATAAGTAGCAGTTCCACCTGGTACATATAAAGCCACTGTAGCGATAGGACGCACTAATTGTCCCATGATAACGCCATTATCCTTATACATAGTCCATGATTTTTCAATCTGGTTCTTATGATATTCAGTGATCTGATCCTTTGTGCGTTCTAGAATCTTCATGAATTCAGGTCCTACATTAGTAATAGCATCCATGATTTCCTGTTTAGAAACGATGAAATCATCCTTTCTAGATACGTGGAAACCATCAAACTTAGCACAGTATTCCTTTAATGCATCATCCCCATTTTCACGTACATTATTAATGATCTCACTGACTGCCTTATTGACTTCTTCAGATATTTCAGTTTTTCTTGTATGAAGTTTATTTTCTAGTTCTTCATAGTTTCCTTTATAAATCAATTCTTTTAACACTTTAGTGATCCCCCTTCTTTAGTGCATCCACTAGTTTGAATATTTCATCCTTCTTATATTTTAAAGCCACTTTATTCACAACCATTCTTGTAGAAATATCTGAAATCTTTTCAATCACTTCAAGACCATTGGCCTTAAGTGTAGATCCTGTTTCTACAATATCTACAATCGCATCAGATAAACCAACTACGGGTCCTAACTCTACAGAACCTTCTAGTTTAATAATTTCTACATCCTCCTGTTTAGATGCGAAATATTCTTTTGCGGTCTTTGTATATTTAGAAGTAATACGTTTACGACGATTAAATGTCTTTGTGCGGTATTCTGGATAAGCCGCTAACGCAAAATAACATTTACCAATCTCTAAATCTAATAACTCATAATAATCATCAAAATCAGATTCATCCAAAGTATCCTTACCAACAAATCCAACATCCACAATACCGTGTTCTAGGAAAGTCAATACATCATTTGCTTTCGCAAAGATCATTGAAATACCATCCTTTGTCTCTATTAATAACTCACGGTCTTTATTAAAAATAGGATCCATATCAAATCCCTGCTGTTGTAATAACTTACATACCTGCTTTTCTATTCTTCCTTTAGTAATCGCAATCTTAATCATTGGCTTCATTCTCCTTTCCTATTGCATCCAATACATTATTTAAATGATATGAGAATCCAATAGAAGGTACGTTCTTATAGAAATGATCAAACAAATGGTCATAACGTCCTCCCTGGAGAATTGGGTGGGCACTATAATAAGAGAATCCCTTCATCATAATACCTGTATAATAACTTCTCTCAGGTACCATACATAAATCAAAGATAATATTCTCTTTATGCTTAGAGAACTCATACAATGATTCCATCTCTTCAATAGCTTCTAGAAGTTCATCATCCTTCACAATCTCTTTCACTTCTCTTAAACACTTAATATCCCCAAAAGCACTAGGAAGAATTAACAAGAGTTTATTTAAATCTTCGTCAAAATCATGTACTTCTACTAAATGTTTCATATCAGAACTTTTCTTTTTCTTTAAGATATCAGTGAGAGAACGATCCATTACAAGAGCCATTAAACGCTTATAGAACTTTGCAGAACCAAGTTCTAGTTTTAAATCACTTAAACCGATATCCTGCATTGTTTCTTCAATAAGTGATAAGCATTCCTGATCTCCCTCACGTCCTGGAAGACCAAACAACTCAATACCACCCTGGAACAATTCAGAACTTCTACCTTTATGTCGTGCCTGAGTACGATATACCTTACCAAAATAACTATAACGTCTTACTTCATCTGTATGAGCATTACTATAAATACGTGCAATAGGTACAGTAAAGTCAGTTCTTAAAGTAATACGCTTTCCTTCATGGTTAATGAACTGAAACATTGTTTCTTCATTTGTCCCAAAACCACTTAACAAGTCTGCATATTCAAATGTAGGTAATAATAACTCCTGGTATTCATGTGCATTGAATGTTTTTCTTAAATGTCCTTCAATCGTACGCATTAAAGAAGCGTCCATTCTAGTTGCATCATTACTTTCTTCAGGAATCAGATATTTAAATTCTTCCAAAGTTATGTCCCCCTTATATATAAAAAGGAACAGGTCCAATGACCTGTTCCATTATGTCATTGTTTCGTGTCCGTTTTTTTGAGTTGTATGTCAAAACGGGCTGTATCTAATTGATATAATCCTAACTAGAACCACGATGGTGATGGTGTAAATTGTTGACAAAAATTGTGTTTTTCATAAATAATCACCTCAGTTTTTAATATACTACCACATTTTATTTATAAAAAAAAGTATTTTAGTGTAGTTTTATATATAGTTATTGATAAATCATTTGCCTATTTACTGTAAAAAAAAACACCCTTAGGGGTGTTATCTCTTAATTCTAAATGGAGAAGCTGGAATACCTTCTACACTTTCTATTTCTACTTTAGGATTATCATCATTCGCATAAGCTAACATATGATAATTCTGAACTGGTATAATAAGCTTTCTATTTTTAATATGCCCTATACAGGCATGTCCATCTACAATTAAATGAACATCATTTTCTTTCATATCCTGATCATATGTCAAAGTCTCTTCATCTAATATAGGTGTAACTGGTGTATTCTTTTCATAAAGATAATGAGCCACACTATAAGCCAGACGTTTTCCTACTTCCTCTTTACTTGCTGGATGAATATAATCTGGATCACCTGTTTTAAGCGCCGTAACAAGATATGTATCTTTTATAGAACGTACAACGTCTCTTTGCACACGTCTTATTTCATCAAAGTGACTATTTTTATATTCAGGTAATTGAATAATAAAAAATGGAAAATCTTCGTGATAAGCACGACGCCAGCTTTGTATCAATGTCTTAAGTAGCTCACTGTAATACATATACTGTGGACTATCTTCCTCCCCCTGATACCATAACACTGCTTTGACAGGATAATCAAGAGTACATTTAAACATATGTTCATAAAGACTACCTGGTCTTCGATAATCATAATAACCTTTTGGAGGAGGCCATGGAGTATGTCCTACAATATTCTTAATTTGGGAAAGAGTCATATCAGGATGTGTATTAATACATTCCTTTAACTCTTTTTGATAGTTATTAAATACATTGTAATACTTTTCGGTTTCTTCTTTTTGTATATCTAATGATGGTAAATCATCATAATACGGATCATATACATTCTCTTTAAGTACATTGTTCTTTTTAAGAACTTCTTCTTCAATCCAGCATGAAGCACTTGTACCACCTTTATTATTAGAAATAATACCGATTGGTATATCTTCATCAAGATAATAACTAAAAAATGAAGCCACTGCAGAAAAGGATGACACTGTTTCTTCATTAAGTTCTTTCCATCTTTGATTATCGGCCTCAAAAGGATAGATATACTTTGGGACTGTCATGATACGAACATTAGAACGATATAAAGGAAGTTTCTTTTCCTTTGACTCTCTCATCTCTAATTCCATATTAGATTGTCCTGCTGCAAGATAAACATCACCTACAAGAATATCATTCAATACAAGCATATCTCTATCATCTGTAAGAATCATACGATAAGGTCCACCAGGTTGTTCTATTTTAAATGATATCTGCCATCTCCCATCGTTGACAGGCACTTTATATTCCTTTTTTAAAAAAGTCATTCTTACTTCTTTTTCTTCAGAAGTACCTGAAAGAATTATATCTTTATTTCTTTGTAGAACCATATGATTTGAATATGGGTAATCTAATTCCATTTTTAACACCTACTTCTCAAACTTATAATCTATTGAATTCAATATCTCTTTTAATGACTCTAATTTATCTGATTTATTATAATTTAGATAATGTGTATAGATAATATCCGTCATGACTAAAGCAGGAAACTCAGCAGAAATAATATGTGATACTGTCACATTCTTCACATGAGCCACCTTAACAATTTCATCAATAATATCATCATGATAAGCACGCTGCATAGAAGTCATAAGAACTGTTGTCGCATTCTTTTCATGCGCACGTTTAAGTCCCGCAATAACATTTGGATTACTTCCTGAAATAGAAATTCCTATTACTAACGACTCTGACTGAACACGCGGACTATTGGCAGTAATATCACTTTCTGAGTTAATAGCTTCCGCATCAAGACCTAAACGTATTAAACGTGATGCAAATTCCTTTGCGACAAGACCACTTGAACCAATGCCATAAATAAACACTCTTTTTTTGAATCAAGAAGCTTTGCGATACGTATAATCTGATTATTATCCACTATTTGATAAGTCTGTTCTAATACTTCCTGATATTTGTGTATAGAAAATGATGTTAATTGATCTAAACGCTTATTTTCTTTCATATTCGCATTAAAAGAAAAAACAAACTCTCTATAGCCACTAAAACCTAATTTCTTTGAGAATCGAGATAAAGATGCTTCTGAAACATATATTGTGGAAGCAACAGCCTTACTAGAAAAATCTTCTATTGTTCCATGAAGAAAATAGTCCGCAATCACTTTTTCTACTTGTGTAAAACTATCATATTTCTCTTCAATCATCGTTTTTGTACTTTTTAAATAATTATCCATATTATCACCCAAAACTATTCTATCACAAAATCATAGAATCATTGATGATATGCGTAAGGAGCTGATAGCCCTTCTCATTGGGATGAAGGCCATCTTCAAGTAATAATTCTTTTTTGTTTACAAATGAATCAAATGCATTAATGTAATTAACACTATCACCTAGATACTCCACAAAATGTTCATAAATATCTTTTAGAAATGCATTTGAACGTATACCACGCGCATGAGGATATCCTTGAATATCTTCATCACAAGGTAATGGTGAAAGAATAGTAATACGACAATTAGGTAAGTTCTTCTGTATTATACTTACTAACATCTGAATATTTGAGGCAATCTGACGGGGTGAATGTGTCACTGTGTTACCAAGATCATTTGTCCCTACATGTAATAAAACCTGAGCAGGTTTATATTTAATAACTGCTTCATCTACAATCCATAACAATTCATCTGTTGTAGCCCCTGCAATACCACAATTATAAATAGTTTTTTCTGGGAAATATTGATTCATATCATAAAACTCTATAATAGAATCTCCAAAAAATACTGTTTGTCCAGGCTGTGCTGTCTTTTGGTTATAAATAATATCTAACATTCTTTTAAGAGCATCTTCTCTTAATTGGTAAATGCCAGGATTATAAATCATCTGTTCTCTCATTTGAACTTTGCTCCTATCTCAAACATACGATGCCAAGGCATAATAACCTCTATAGAATTAATTGGATACTTATGAGAAATATTTAAAGTAGAATACTCTTTTAATAATGCCTCACCAATTCTTTTTTCTACTAAATCCTCTTTATCTTTAAAATCATAATAAGAAAGTCCGAGTTCAGGTAAATCTTCCTCAATCACCTTTTGTCTTACCTTAGCTTGATAGAAAACATCCTCTATCAAATGATATACAGTATTGGGTGCATGAATCTCTCCTACCTGTATTTCAGAAAGAACAGTCCCTGTTGTATTGCAGTTCGTATTCCATCCTGCATAACCCTTTAATTCTTCTAGAAGATTATAATGATCAAGATATCGAATCAATTCATAATCTCCACCATTCGCATAAGCACTATCAATCACACCTACACTTCTACCTTCTTCAACATATTCCTTAATTCTCTCCACAAAGCTCATTAACTGTCGATAGCTTGAATAAGAGACATCCTTTTTCTTATCAAATGATTCCTGCATAATTTTTCCTGGGCAATTCACTGCCAGAACTATATTTGCGTTAGAATCATCCATTACAAGTCTTGCCCCTGTTACAAGGATATGTGATTTTAAACTTTCAAACATAGGTCTATCCTCATAAAGAGGTACAATCTGTGGACCAAGTATAGAAGCATAAAATGGATAGATCTTAGGATGAACCTGATAGTAATCATTATAAGCTCTCGTCATAAGGGACATACCAACTTCATCAGCACCTGGATAAACCATTACCTTGAATTCTAAACACTTTTCTTTAATTTCTTTAAGAATGATCTTCTGATCTTTTGCGGTATAACCAAAAGGTGAAGAATCATCCTGTGGAATGACAAGAAAATCAATAACATTGTTTTCTAATAATTCAAGTGTTTTTGAATTCATTCTACAGTTTATAAGTCGTCTGTCTTCATAGTCTCTGATTACTTCTTCAGGTATATGAAGATATTCTTTTCAATTTCTTCTTCACTCGTTAATGTTTCTCGTTCTTCTTTATCCTCTAAATACTTCTTTTTAAAAAGTGCATAACCATAATCTTCATAATAATCTGGCTCCTCCTCACTCGAATTATATTGAGGACAACGCATAATACATTGAAATGCATATATTTTAAGATGAGGATTAAGTGTCTTTAATTCCTGAAGAACATCTAGATGTTCTTCTAGAATATCCTCTGTAAGATGATGCAGTCTTGAAGAAAGTAATCCTCCATAAAGAAGCATATCTAGTGAAATAACTAAAGCATCCTGAGTGACTGCTTCTTTTAATAAATACTGTCTAATCTTATTAAATGAAGCAGGAATCTTCTTTTTTGGCAGGATATCCAATGGAGGCATTGTAAGATGAACTGAATGGTTAGAAGACACAATCATCTGAGGATAAATATAATTACATGGTCTTTCATCAAGTGGTAATAATAAGATACGCATACTACTCCTCCTTTATCTTTCTAAAGCTTCTAAAATACTTCTACGCAAATAGCACCTTCTACTTCTTCTTTTACATAATAGAATCGATGTGCATATTCCAACATTGCAAGATCACTTTCACTATCACCAATTGCATAGACTTCATCCTCTGGATACATGGTGCGAATAGCTTCTCCCTTAGATATATGTAATGGAACAATTTCTAATGATGTCTTACTTGTAAGAATCGCATCTACCTGTGTAAATTTCTTCTTTATAACTGTTTGGATTTCTTTTAAGTAATCCTCTTCCCCTACAACAAGATAAAGTACAACAGGTTGATAGGGTATAATATCTTTAAAATCCTCTTTAATAATTGATGAATCGTAAAATTCTTTTGGAAAATCCGGATCCCTTGGACTCATCCAATAACGATTAGATACTGTATTCATCTCTACTCTTACATTATACTCCTTTAGTAAATCATAAATTCCCATGGCATCTCGTTTATCTAACAAAGCAGCATTTAATTGATTTCCTTGATAAATCACAGCACCATTTTGAGATATTCTCTCAGTAATACCTAGATGATACTTCTATTGATGGCTACAATATCATGATCTAATCGACCAGTGCATATAGCAAGTCTATAGCCTGATTCTTGATAATCATTAAGGAGAGAAAGGGTCTTCTCTCCTCCAATGATTTCATTCTTTGTGTCAAGTAATGTGCCATCTAAGTCAAACACGATTACTTTCATAAATTATTTTTCTTCTTCCTTTTCTAATTCTTTATCCATTGCCTTAACAAATGGCATATAAATCAAAACAGAAATAACTAAACAAATAGCAGCTGTGATTAAACCGCCAATCTTACCACCTGTTGCAAGGAAACCACCCATTAGAGGAGGTGTAGTCCAAGGTGTCATAACATATGTATAACCCATAAATCCAGTGACAGTCGCAAGTGTACCAATACCTAAGCTGACAAGTGTTACAAGAATCATAGGAATAATTAATACTGGGTTCATTACTACTGGTAAACCAAACATGATTGGTTCAGAAATATTGAATAGTGATGGAATAAATCCAAGCTTTGCGATTTGTTTATAGTCTTTACGTTTAGAAACAATTAAAATAGCAAGAACTAATGCAAGCATATTTCCTGCGCCACCCATGAACATTAAAGAATCAGTAAATGGTTTTGTAAGAATATGAGTTGCAGCATGACCTGCAGTAATTGCAGCAGCATTCTGTGTTAAGTTAATTAAGAAAATAGGTTCTAGGATAGGCTGTGAAATAATATAACCTGTATGAATACCAAATCCCCATAAAAGCATATATAAGAAATAAATCACTACAATACCAACTGGAGAAGTGATAATTGCAGTAAGTGGAGTCTGAATAAAGTTAAAGATCAAGTCATTTAAAGGTGTACCTACTGCATTTGTAATAAATCTTACAATACCAAAAATAAACATAGTAATAATAACTGGAATCATACTATTAAAGCTTCTAGCAATACCACTAGGAACAGAATCAGGCATCTTGATGATCAATGCTTTACATTTCATTAATCTTCTCATGATTTCCTCCATTTCCCCGCGCCTTCGTTGCGCGGACACAAATATATAACCAAACTCAAATCCACCAAAACTATAGTGTGCCTCTCGATATAATAGTATAATCAAAGAGAGGTGGTATACTACAGAGCACGTGGAGTAGAGTAGGCAATTCTACTCAAATAGAATATCCTGAATGAT
>ENA-OQHA01000382-OQHA01000382.1-human-gut-metagenome-genome-assembly--contig:-NODE-382-length-22684-cov-6.889613_pt1 | contig 22684 bp, 29 predicted proteins | sample MGYA00242558_ERZ504707 | MGnify/ENA primary metagenome ERZ504707 (study PRJEB26092, sample SAMD00036197) | human gut metagenome | host: Homo sapiens | study: EMG produced TPA metagenomics assembly of...
TATCTTCAATCCCAAAGATACGAAGCCAGCGGCTAATTGTGGTACGTTTCAGACCTTTTTCACGTTCAAATTCACTGTGATTCTGAGAAGAACACATGTATTCTTCCAGATAAGACAGACATTCTGCTTTTGAATACTTTCGATTTTTACGCATGTTACTAAATAAATTGTGTCAACTTATTTAGTACACTACAAAACGTCGAAGCGTTTTAAAAGAAATGCCCTTGCGTTCTGAATCAAACACAAGGGCATTGTTTTATAAGTTCTTTAACTCCTTAAAATCAGTGTAATAAAGGAGTGCTTTTATCGCCTCACTTTTATTTGTTGATTTTACTCCATGTATCTTTCAATGATACGGTGCGGTTGAATACCAGGTGGTCAGGAGTAGAATCTTTGTCCACATTGAAGTAACCGATACGCTGGAACTGCAGATAGTCGAGCGGTTTGGCATCGGCCAGAAATTTTTCTACGTAGCATTCGTTCAGCACTTTCAATGAGTCCGGATTGATCATTTCCTGCATGGCTTCTAGCGGAGAGCATCCTTTGGCTTCACGTATAGCTGCCATTTCATCGCGCGGGTTTTCTACCTTCCACAAGCGGTCGTACAAACGTACTTCTGCTTTCAGGCAGTGGTTGCAGCTTACCCAGTGGAGCGTACCTTTCACCTTACGGTTAGCTTCCGGCATACCGCTCTTGGTGTTCGGGTCGTATTCTGCATACACTTCCACCACATTTCCGTTTTCGTCTTTCTTGCAACCCGTACATTTTACGATGTAAGCGTTTTTCAGACGAACTTCCTGTCCCGGAGTCATACGGAAATATTTCTTCGGTGCATCTTCCATGAAGTCATCGCGTTCCATCCACAATTCACGGCTGAACTCAATGGTATGTGTACCGGCGCTCAAATCTTCCGGATTGTTGATGGCTTCCATTTCTTCCACTTGTCCTTCCGGATAGTTGGTCAGAATCAGTTTTACCGGATTCAGTACGGCAGATACACGGGTAGAACGTGCGTTCAGGTCTTCACGAACGGCACTTTCCAGCAAAGCAAAGTCGTTCAGTGCATCGTATGTAGTATATCCGATTTTGTCAATGAATTTGCGGATAGACTCAGGAGAGTATCCACGACGGCGGAAACCGCAGATGGTCGGCATACGTGGGTCGTCCCATCCGTCTACCAGTCCTTCTTTTACCAGTGTCAGCAGGTTACGCTTGCTCATCAGTGTGTAGCTCAGGTTCAGTTTGTTGAACTCATACTGATGCGGACGGTTGTCGTCCAGGTCTTTTCCGTCTTTCACCCAGTCTACAAACAAATCGTAAAGCGGACGGTGTACCACGAATTCCAGTGTACACAATGAATGTGTTACTCCTTCAAAGAAGTCGCTCTGTCCGTGTGCGAAGTCATACATCGGGTAAGCCTTCCATTTGTCACCGGTACGGTGGTGAGGAGTTTTTACCACACGGTAGATAACCGGGTCGCGGAAGTGCATGTTCGGGTTGGCCATGTCAATCTTGGCACGCAGTACCATCTTGCCTTCTTCAATTTCTCCGGCATTCATTTTCTGGAACAGTTCCAGGCTTTCCTCAATCGGGCGGTTACGATAAGGACTTTCCGTTCCCGGCTGGGTAGGAGTACCTTTCTGGGCTGCAATTTCTTCCGAGGTCTGTTCGTCTACATACGCCTTTCCTTCTTTGATAAGACGGATAGCGAAGTCCCATAGTTGCTGGAAATAGTCGGAAGCATAATATTCATTTCCCCACTGGAAGCCCAGCCACTGGATGTCTTCCTTAATGGCTTCTACATATTCTACATCTTCTTTCGTCGGGTTTGTATCATCGAAACGCAGGTTACAGGTTCCTCCGTATCGCTGTGCGATTCCGAAGTCCAGACAAATGGCTTTTGCATGTCCGATGTGCAAGTATCCGTTAGGCTCTGGCGGGAAACGGGTTTGAATTCTTCCACCGTTTTTACCTTCCTGCAAGTCTTTCTCTACAATTTGCTCAATGAAATTCAGGCTTTTCTTTTCTGAATTTTCGGTTGTATTTATTTCTGTCATACGGAAACTTTTTGTTTTTTCTTTTAACTCTGCAAAAATAGTAAAAATAATCTCCTTATAGATAATTGGAAAGAATATTTCTTCGGAGCTACATCCTTTTACTTAAATTTGCTTATCTTTGTAGAGCGCGAAGATGCATCTTGTTAATAATGCCAAAGGAAAGACAATGAAAAAAAACGCAGAATGTGTTTTATGACATGTTTTTTTATTTGGTTACCTGAAAAAAAGGCCGCATCTTTGTGCCGTTATCCTGAAAACAATCTTTTTACCTTAAGAAAAAAAAACTAATACCTATTGAAAACTTAAAAAGGCCCTTTGTGAAAAGCGCCTTTTTTTGCCCTTACATTTGCATTTCAGTTGTGTTTCATCGTGTGATTTTTGTGTGTCGCCGCAGGTTTTCTTTGCGTGTATTCAGAAACTTTCCGTATCTTTGGGGGATATTAATTAAGGTAGAACTATGGCACAACCATTGGCTGAAAGAATGCGTCCGAAGACGCTGGATGAATATATTGGCCAGAAACATCTGGTGGGAGAAGGGGCCGTGTTGCGCAGGATGATTGAAGCGGGGCGGATTTCTTCGTTTATTTTGTGGGGACCGCCGGGAGTCGGAAAGACCACCCTGGCGCAGATTGTAGCGAACCGGCTGGAAGTTCCTTTTTATACACTGAGTGCGGTTACTTCGGGAGTGAAGGAAGTGCGTGAGGTGATAGAAAAGGCGAAGGCCAACCGTTTCTTTTCTCAGCAAAGTCCGATATTGTTTATTGATGAAATTCACCGTTTCAGTAAGTCACAGCAGGACTCATTGTTAGGAGCGGTCGAAACGGGGGTGGTGACGCTGATAGGTGCCACTACCGAGAATCCGTCGTTCGAGGTAATCCGGCCGTTGCTTTCCCGCTGCCAGTTGTATGTACTCAAGTCATTGGAAAAGGAGGATTTGCTTGAACTGCTTCATTTGGCCTTGACTAAAGACCCGATACTGAAAGAACGGCAGGTGGAGTTGAAGGAAACGGATGCCATGTTGCGCTACTCCGGAGGAGATGCGCGTAAGTTGTTGAATATTCTGGAACTTGTGATAGAGGCAGATACTGCAATCCGGTGATTATTACCGATGAAAAAGTGGTGTCAAGCTTGCAGCAGAATCCTTTGGCCTATGACAAGGAAGGCGAGATGCATTATGATATTGTTTCTGCTTTTATCAAATCCATTCGTGGCAGTGATCCCGATGGAGCCTTGTACTGGCTGGCCCGTATGGTAGAAGGAGGAGAAGATCCGGCATTTATAGCCCGTCGTCTGGTAATTTCTGCTTCAGAAGATATTGGTCTGGCCAATCCGAATGCACTGTTGCTGGCCAATGCGGCCTTTGAGGCAGTGATGAAAATAGGGTGGCCGGAAGGGCGTATTCCATTGGCTGAGGCTACGGTGTATCTGGCCACCAGTCCGAAAAGCAATTCGGCTTATGAAGGAATCAATTCGGCATTGGAGCTGGTACGGCAGACGGGAAACCTTCCGGTTCCGCTGCATTTGCGCAATGCACCTACCAAGCTTATGAAGCAATTGGGATATGGAAAGGACTATAAGTATGCGCATGCGTATAAGGGAAATTTTGTCAAGCAGGATTTCCTTCCGGAAGAGATTCGTACACAGCGTATCTGGCATGCACAGGATAATCCTTCCGAGCAGAAGCTGAAAGAGCGGATGGTGAGCCTGTGGGGTGATCGTTTTAAAGAATAATATGAATATATAGTTTTAAGAAGAAAGATATGAAGATTGTAATATTAGACGGATATACATTGAATCCGGGAGACTTGTCATGGGAACCTTTGAAGGAATTGGGTGAAGTGACCGTGTATGAACGTACGGCTCCGAAAGATGTCTGTAAGAGAGCAGAAGGAGCTGAAGTGGTGTTTACGAATAAAGTAGTGCTGGATGAGGCTGTGCTTGAAAAGCTTCCTTCACTGAAATATATAGGTGTGCTGGCTACAGGATATAATGTAGTGGATGTGGCTGCAGCCGCCCGAAAGGGAATTGTGGTGACGAATATTCCGGCTTACAGCACCAGTTCGGTGGCTCAGATGGCGTTTGCACATATTCTGAATATTGTGCAGCGTGTGGGATACTATGCCCAGGAAGTAAGCAACGGAAAGTGGAGTCGTCAGGCTGATTTTTCTTTCTGGGATGCACCGTTGCATGAACTTGATGGCAAAAAGATAGGTATTATCGGTTTTGGAAATACGGGACGGGCTACGGCACGTATCGCAGTCGGTTTTGGCCTGGATGTGTATGCTTATACCAGCAAGTCGGCTATGGAACTTCCGGCTGATGTGCATAAGTGTCCTTCAATGGATGAATTGTTCCGCAAGTGTGACATCGTGAGCCTGCATTGCCCGTTGACGGAAACAACCCGTGAACTGGTAGATGCCCGTAAACTGGACTTGATGAAGCCGTCTGCTATTTTGATTAATACCGGTCGGGGAGGCTTGGTAAACGAGCAGGATTTGGCGGATGCACTGAACAGTGGCAAGATTGCTGCTGCGGGTTTGGATGTGCTTTCTTCTGAACCACCTCGTGCAGATAATCCGTTACTGAAAGCACGCAACTGTTTTATCACGCCACATCAGGCGTGGGCTACGAAAGAAGCGCGTGTGCGCCTGATGCAGTTGGCTGTAAATAACCTGAAGGCTTTTCTGGAAGGCAAACCGGTAAATGTAGTCAACAACTAAAAGGAAAGGAAGTCATGACGAAAGAAGAACGTATACAGAAAGCTGTTGCGCTGTTCAAGGAAGGATATAATTGCTCACAGTCAGTCGTTGGAGCTTATGCCGATATGTATGGTTTTACCTTCGAGCAGGCATTGCACATGGCTGCCTCGTTTGGAGGAGGTATCGGGCGCATGCGGGAGATATGCGGTGCGGCTTGCGGTATGTTTCTGCTGGCAGGTTTGGAACGTTGTGCCGTGGAAGGGGCAGACAGGGAAGGAAAGGCTGCCAATTATAAATTGGTACAGGAACTGGCTGAAAAGTTTAAGGAAGAATGTGGAACCATCCATTGCAGCGAACTGTTGGGCTTGTCAAAGAAAGAACCTATTGTAGCTACACCCGATGCCCGGACCGCACAGTATTATGCCAAGCGTCCGTGCGCACGAGTGGTGGAAACGGCAGCAAGAATTTGGGGCGATTTCTTGGAAAATGAAGGGAAATTGTAATAAGAAGCTGTTTTTTAGGTTGTAAAATGAAAGTTTTCTCTTTTTTCTTCACGTCTTTTCTTGTTTTTTGTTAATTTTGCCGCAGTTTAATGCACGTCAAGTTTAGATGTATAATTATAAAAGCAAAAAGACTATGTTAAAAGAAAAAGCAGGTGTCATTGCCGGACAAATCTGGGAGGCACTGAATGAAACAGAAGGCAAAACTCAGAAACAGCTTAAGAAAGAAGCTAAATTGAAAGCAGACAAGGACTTGTTCCTGGGTTTAGGTTGGTTGTTGAGAGAAGACAAAATTGAGACAAGTGAAGTGGATGGAGAGTTATTCGTGAAACTGAAATAATTCTTAAAGAAAAATAGAAAAGTGCGCTGGTTGGAAGTTTTTTTCCGGTCAGCGCACTTTCTTTTTGTGGTGTTCAGGAGTGATAGCATCCTTTGGCTGTATCTTCACATTGCGAGCCTGGGGTTTCAAATTCGATGGTAGAATGGGTAATTCCGTGTTGGGATAACAGTTGTTTAAGTGCATGTTTGGTACATTCAATCTCATTCAGACTGGTAATTACCACGTGAAGGGTAGCGGCATTTTCAGTCGTACTGACAGCCCATACATGCAGGTGATGCCAGCTTTCCACTCCCTGTGTCTGACTGATTTCCTGCTCCAGTTTGTCGAGGTGAATGTGCTCAGGCACGGCATCCAGTGTAAGGTAGAGACTCTCTTTCAAGAGTTTCCAGGTAGAAATCAGGATAATGAGGCTATGCCCATTCCGATGAACGCATCGAGTGCGTAATAATGGGTCAGGCTGATAAGGATGCCCGAGATAACTACCCCGACGGATACCAGTGTATCCATGGCCATGTGCAGAAAAGCTCCTTTGATGTTTAAGTCGTTTTTTCGTCGCTCATCAGTAGCAGGGCGGTAGCTCCGTTCACTAATATGCCCGCTCCGGCAGTCCATGAGATGGCTTCACCGGAAACGGTGCCGGGGCTATATAATTTATAGATACTTTCAATCAGAATCCCTCCTACGGCAATGAGGAGTATGACGGCATTGGTCAGCGAGACAAGTATGGTACTTTTTTTATAGCCATAGGTGAAATGGCGATTTCCTTTTCGTGCCGCCATCCGGATGGCAAAGAGTGAAAGCAGTAAGCTGAATATATCACTCAGGTTATGTCCGGCGTCAGAGAGCAGGCCTAAGGAATGGTAGGAAAAACCAATGGCCGCTTCGGCTATTACGAACAACAGGTTCAGGATGATACATACGATGAGTGTGGTACTGACCGATTCGATGGCATGATGGCTGTGCGTGTGTGAATGAGAGTGTGAATGTGACATAGTTGTAGCTGTTTTATTATGAGGCGAATTTACCTCCTTTTTTGCTTTCTTGTATCAGTTATGTAATAATAACAACCGGGTTGCATAAATAGATGGGGATAATAGCGGTGTAGAGTGGGGATTCCATGAAAATATGTATCTTTGTGCAGATTAATAAAGTATAGGACATGAAAAAAATGTTGTGCCCGCAATGCAAAATTGCAGCGATGTATGTGAAAAATGAAGCAGGAGAGCGTCGGTTGGTATATGTGACTTCTGAAGGAGAAGTCGTACCGAAAAAGAAGATGAATCGCTTGAAGGATTTGATTTGAACGAGGTCTTTTGTCTGGGGTGTTCCTGGCATGGAAATCCCAAACGATTAGTAAAGTATTAATTTCATTGTTGTTTAAGTAGTCAATTTAGCCGGAATCTGATGATTTGGCTATTTATCATGATTTTTAGGCTACTTTATTTTGATAAGAAAAAGAATCGAAATAAGAAAATATACTTATCTTTGTCTATATTTTATGCTTTTTAAAGAATAAGGATAATTATGGAGAAAGTTATTATTAACTCGTACGAAGAGTTCGAAAAATTGGTCGGTCAGCAGATTGGAGTATCAGAATGGCTTGAAATTCCGCAGGAACGCATCAACCAGTTTGCAGATGCTACATTGGATCACCAGTGGATTCATGTGGATGCAGAGCGTGCCAAAGCGGAAAGTCCTTACAAGAGTACAATTGTACACGGGTATCTTACCTTGTCTTTGTTACCTTATCTGTGGAATCAGATTATCGAGGTGAACAACTTGAAGATGATGGTGAATTATGGAATGGACAAGATGAAGTTCGGCCAGGCAGTATTGTCAGGTCAGAGTGTACGTCTGGTGGCTGATTTGCACTCATTGGTAAATCTGCGTGGAGTGGCAAAGGCAGAAATCAAATTCTCCATTGAAATTAAAGACCAGAAGAAGAAAGCGTTGGAAGGTATTGCTACTTCTTGTATTATTTCAACTAATACGCAGCAAAGAATCTGTTCGGAAGTGGACGCAGCAGGAAATAGTTTGCTGCGTACATGCTTCCGGGATTATTCAGAATTTTAAAGAGGTATAGAATCCGCAATAACCGTCACCGGCTACGGGCTGATGGCCAAATCATGTTTCTTGGCAAACGGACGGGTAAAAAGATAGGAGCTTCCTACTCCGATGGCCGCGCCGGCCGCTACATCCCACCAGTCATGTTTTTTTCCGTATACACGGCTCCAGCCTACATAAGTAGAGACTACATAGGCAGGAAGTCCCCATTTCCATCCGTAACGTCGCTGGATGAAAGAGGCAGCTGTAAAAGATACAGAGGTATGCATGGACGGAAATGAATGATTGTCGCTGTGGTCGGGACGTTCTTTTTTAACTGCATATTTCAATGCGTATGTAACTCCTAACGTGGTAATTCCAGCCAATGCGCCTGTTTCAGTCCTTGCCAGTCTTTTTCAATAAGTATGGCTGTCAGTCCGGCTACGGGAAGCAGTACGGCACCCACATCGCCGGAAGTACGTACGGCTTTTCGGGGCTGGCTGATTTCAAGCTGTTGTGCCTGTAAAGACACGCTGAGGCAGAGTGCTGCCAAAAAATCATGACAAGTTTCATGACAGGGTAAGAATTTTAGGAATGAATATTATTAATCCGACAATGGCTGCGCTGATAGCCAGAATCAATACGGCACCAGCTGCCAAATCCTTTGTACGCTTGATAGCTTCGTTGTATTCTGGTGAAACTAAATCGGCCAGTGCTTCAATGGAAGAATTGACTGCTTCTGCAGCCAATACGGAACCAATGGCAAACACGATGGCTATCCATTCAGTGGAAGAAAGTCCAATTAGCCATCCTGCCAGGGTTACACATACTGCGGCAAAACAATGAATCCAGGCATTGTGCTCGCGTGTAATCAGCAGACGGATACCGTTTCCAGCGAACTTAAAGCTCCGTAAACGCTTCCGTAAGGTAAATCCTTCATTTTTCATGCGGCAAATCAAATTTCAACGGTCACTTCCACGGGGCAATGGTCCGAGCCGAATATTTCCGTGTGAATCTTCGCTTCTTTCAGCTTATCGGCAAGGCTGGCTGAGGCCAAAAAGTAGTCAATACGCCACCCTGCATTCTTCTCGCGTGCCTTGAAACGGTAAGACCACCAGGAATAAATGTTGGTTTGCTCGGGATAGAAGTAACGGAAGGTATCGATGAATCCGGCATCTAACAGCAATTGAAATTTTTCACGTTCCTGGTCGGTAAAGCCCGCATTCATCCGGTTGGTTTTCGGATTCTTCAGGTCGATTTCCTTGTGAGCTACATTCAGGTCACCGCATATCAGTACGGGTTTGCTTTGGTCTAACTTCTGCAAGTAAGCGCGGAAATCATCATCCCAGGTCATGCGATAGTCCAGACGTTTCAGTCCATCCTGTGAATTCGGTGTGTAGACTGTTACCAGAAAGAATTTTTCCATCTCCAGTGTAATGACACGTCCTTCATGGTCGTGCTCATCAATTCCCAGACCGTAAGTTACTTGCAGGGGCTGGTGCTTGGTAAAGATGGCAGTACCGGAATATCCTTTCTTCTCGGCATAATTCCAGTAGGAAGTATAGCTTCAAAAGAGAGGTCAAGCTGTCCTTCCTGCATCTTCGTCTCTTGCAGGCAGAAAAAATCAGCATCAAGTTGGGTAAATATGTCTCGGAAACCTTTGTCGCAGCAGGCACGCAGCCCGTTTACGTTCCAGGATATAAGTTTAATCATACAAATTATTTTTTCAAATCAAATAAATAAGTCAGACGTCCGCCAATGTAAGAATGGGCAGAACGTGAGAAATAATCTTTTTTACTGTTGTTGTAGAAATCGCTCAGACCGAAATAATAACGGGCTTCCAGAAGGAAATGACCGATACCTGTACGTATTTCCAAACCTCCTCCTCCTACGATTCCGTAGTCAAATTTTCGGTCGGCAAATTTTCCGTATTGTTCATCAGTCCCTTGCGGACGGTTGGTGGTATCCCAGGTCGACGGGTCGCTGTAAAATTCTTTTTCGCCTAAAAGGAAGCCTACTTGCGGACCCAGGTTGATGATAAATCGGGCTCCATTTCCTTTGTCTTTCCCGAAAGCCAGATGGGCCAGCAGAGGGACTTCTATGTAGTTCATGGCACGGTGGTAGGTATTGTTACTTCCGTCTTCAATGACTTCCTTCCATCCTCGCTGGGAAAAGTTGATTTCTCCCTGTATACCACAAATCATTTTGAAGTATTTCTCAGAGATATAACGGACTGTAAGACCAAATTCCGGTGCAATGAAGTTCGTCTGCTTGATGCTGGGGGTGAAACTGACAGAGTTTAAGTTTACTCCTCCATTGATTCCCACGGATAGATTATGCCGTTCGTCTTGCAATTGGGCAAACAACGACAAGGGCAGCATGCAAAGCAGACAGCATATAAAAATCAGTTGTCGGTATCTTTTCATTTTATTCAAAATCAAGTTTGATCAATTCATAATTCTTGGTCAGATGAACAAAAAATACTTTCCGGTTGATAAAGCCACCCCAGTTGTTAACTCTCTCAAATTTGAATCCCGTCTGAATAGGGGTAACCGAAACTTTATCCAGATTTTCTTCGAATTTATTGCCTTGTTGTGACAAGCCCTTCAGGAAGAAATATCCCGTATCAAATCCCAGCATACCGTATTTGGGGAAAGTGTTCGCCATGTCTTTGCTATACCAGCGGCGGTAGCTTTGGGTGAACCGGACAGCTTCCGGGAACAGGTTGTTGGTATAGAACGATGAATAGAAATACGTATCCAGTTCATAGAAGCTGGCCAGATGTTCCTGTGTGTAAGTTTGCCATTCCGGATAACCGAACAGGTGCATGTCGAAATGCGGATGTGAACGTAATACATTAGTCAGCTGAGGAAGTATCCGGGTCAGTGCCGAACTACGTCCGGAAGTCGGAATAAAAATATTTTCCCTCAGTGTATCCATGGCTGCAATGATTCTTTCCGGAGCGATTTCGCTGCTTAGCTGAATCTGCTTGAAGTCTACACGGTTGTCTTTTAACTCGCTTTTCAGGCCATTGATGAATTCATTTTTTTCCTTGTCTCCATTAGCCGGATCGACAAATATGATGCGGGCCTTACTGAATTTACGGAGAAAATGGTCATACGCTTCTGAGTAAAAATAAGATTGCGGTGTGTTAATCTGATAGACCATCGGATTATTGAACACCTGGTCCACTTTCGGAGCAAAAGGAACGACCAGTCGTATTTTGTTACGCTCTGCAAAATTTGCCAGCGGTTCGATGTTTGAAGTATGGACAGGTCCGAAGATGATGTCCATATTCTTCATTTCCGGTTTGTTGAGAATGCTTGAAATAACATTGGTGCTGCCTTTCGTGTCGTAGGTATATAAATCAACCGAAACACCCTGACGTTTCAAACTGTCTACGGCAATCAGGAAGCCTTCGTAATATTCCACCATGCGGGTCTGCTCTTCAGGTTTGATACTTCCGGAAGCGGTAAACGGAAGCATCACGGCTGCCTGAATGGTTCGCAGAGATTTAGAAGCCGTTTTGCTTTGCTTGAACAGTTCTTCATTGGATGGTGTTTGATCCATTGTGGGAGTAGGTGTTGCTGCAGGCTGGCTGCTCTTAGGGTAAGGAATAAAGATGAACATACCTTTTTTCAGCTTCCCGTTTTTCAATTCCGGATTTAGCGCCAGCAAATCTTCTTGTGTGATGCCATATTCCTGACAGATGCTGAAGATAGTTTCCTTTCGTTCCACTTTATGCATTTCTTTCCATCCTTTCTGGGTAGTAGAAGGAGTGGAAGATTGAGCTGGAGCGAGGGGAGTGACCGGATCCGTCACACTTTCCGTAGGGATTGAGATTACCTGTCCCACGCGGAAATTGCTGGCACTCAGACCAGGGTTGGCATCGCAGATAGCCTGTGCGCTGATATTGTATTTCACCGTCAGCTGGTAAAGCGTTTCTCCAGCCTGTATAGTATGGAATCTTCCGTTCTTGCTGGAAGAAGAGGAGTTTGCCTGGGGAATTTTCAATGCTTCTCCTACCCGGATTTGCTTGTCGCTTCCCGGATTCAAACGTACAATGTCGTCAATGGACACATGGTACATGTTTGCAATGGAGTAAAGACTCTGTCCTCTGCTTACTGTATGTAGAAAATAATTGTTTCCGTTCTGTGCGAAGGTAGTTATTCCGGCGTTTCCTAAAGTCAAAGCCAGCGAAAGGCAAACTATCTGAAAGAATCTCATGGTTATTATGGATTTGTTGAGTGGCAAAAGTACAAAAAAAATTGCATTGTCGAATGAAAATGGAAAAGTAAATATCTCTATCTTTGATTCTCGAAGATAGGATGCGCTCGGCATAGCCAAATCTGAAAACTTTGTTTTCCGTTTGTCTCTGTTCTCGCCTTTCACTATCTTTGCAAAGATATCATTGATGGATAATGTATGACTGAAGGAACAGAAACGATTTGTGTACAAGGAGCTCGGGTACACAACCTGAAAAATATAGATGTGGAAATCCCTCGTGACAGCTTGACGGTGATTACCGGATTGAGCGGAAGCGGAAAGTCTTCTCTGGCATTTGATACGCTGTTTGTAGAAGGGCAGCGCCGTTATATTGAAACTTTCTCTGCCTATGCCCGTAACTTTTTGGGAGGGATGGAACGGCCGGATGTGGATAAGATTACAGGATTGAGTCCGGTGATTTCCATCGAACAGAAGACGACGAACAAGAATCCACGTTCTACCGTGGGAACAACCACCGAGATTTATGATTATCTGCGACTGCTGTTTGCCCGTGCGGGTACGGCTTATTCCTATCTTTCGGGTGAGAAGATGGTGAAATATACCGAAGAACAGATTCTGGATTTGATACACCGTGATTATAAAGGAAAACGCATTTATATCCTGGCACCTCTGGTGCGTACGCGTAAAGGACATTACAAGGAATTGTTCGAGCAGGTACGTAAGAAGGGCTATCTCTATGTACGTGTAGATGGAGAAGTGAAGGAAATCGTACACGGCATGAAGCTGGACCGTTACAAGAATCATGACATAGAGGTGGTGATTGACAAGATAGTGGTCACGGAAAAGGAAGAAAGCCGCTTAAAGCAGAGCGTAGCTACAGCCATGCAGCAGGGTGACGGATTGTTGATGATACTGGATGCACAGACGGAAAGTGTGCGTCACTACAGCAAACGCCTGATGTGTCCGGTGACGGGACTTTCTTACAAGGAGCCGGCACCGCATAACTTCTCGTTCAACTCTCCGCAGGGGGCCTGCCCGCGTTGCAAGGGACTGGGATATGTCAACTTGATTGATGTGGACAAGGTGATTCCGGAGCGTTCGCTTTCGGTGTATGAAGAGCTGTGGCTCCGTTAGGGAAATACAAGAACGTAATGATATTCTGGCAGTTGGAAGCGTTGCTTGAACGCTATGAAGCTACGTTGAAGACACCGGTGAGTGAGTTGCCGGAAGATGCCATCAATGAGATTCTGTATGGATGCGATGAGCGCTTGAAAATCAAGAGTACACTAATTCATGCCACTTCCGATTACTTTATTTTATACGAGGGCATCGTGAAATACATTCAGATGATGCAGGAAAAGGAAGCTTCTGCCACCGCACAGAAATGGGCGGAACAGTTTGCTAAGACGGATGTGTGTCCCGATTGTAAAGGAGCACGTCTGAACAAGGAAGCCTTGCATTTCCGCATCCACGACAAGAATATTTATGAACTGGCCACGATGGACATCAGTGAGTTGTATGACTGGGTGTGCCATGTGGAAGACTTTCTGGAAGACAAGCAACGTCTGATAGCAACGGAAATCCTGAAAGAAATACGTACCCGACTGAAATTCCTGCTGGATGTGGGACTGGACTATCTGTCGTTGAACCGTTCATCAGTCACACTTTCGGGAGGAGAAAGCCAGCGTATTCGTCTGGCCACGCAGATTGGTTCTCAGCTGGTGAATGTGTTGTATATTCTGGATGAACCCAGTATCGGACTGCATCAGCGTGACAATATCCGGTTGATTAACTCCTTGAAAGAACTGCGCGATTTGGGAAATACCGTTATCGTAGTGGAACATGACAAGGACATGATGCTGGCTGCGGATTACGTGGTGGATATGGGACCGAAAGCCGGTCGCTTGGGTGGTGAGGTCGTTCTCCGGTACACCGGAAGAAATGATAAAGACCAACACCCTGACATCGCAGTATCTGAATGGAAAAATGAGTATCGAGGTTCCGGCAGAACGAAGAAAGGGCAACGGGCATTCTCTCGTGTTGAAAGGGGCACGTGGAAATAACCTGAAAGGCGATGATGTGGAGTTTCCATTGGGAAAACTTATCTGTGTGACCGGAGTATCCGGCAGCGGAAAGTCTACTTTGATAAATGATACCCTGCAACCGATTCTTTCCCAGCACTTCTACCGTTCACTGCAAGATCCTTTGCCGTATGACAGCATTGAAGGGCTGGAATACATTGACAAGGTGGTGAACGTAGACCAGTCGCCCTTAGGAAGAACCCCGCGTTCGAATCCGGCTACCTATACCGGAGTCTTTTCCGACATACGTAACTTGTTTGTCGGTCTTCCGGAAGCCAAGATTCGCGGCTATAAGGCAGGTCGTTTCTCTTTCAACGTATCGGGTGGACGCTGTGAGGCATGTGGAGGAAACGGTTACAAGACCATTGAAATGAACTTCCTTCCCGATGTGCTGGTGCCGTGTGAGGTCTGTCACGGAAAGCGTTATAACCGTGAAACGTTGGAAGTGCGCTATAAAGGTAAATCCATTGCCGATGTGCTGGACATGACCATCAACCGGGCAGTGGAATTCTTTGAAAACGTGCCGCAGATACTGAACAAAATCAAGGTGCTGCAGGAGGTGGGATTAGGATACATCAAGTTGGGGCAGCCCTCTACTACTTTGTCGGGAGGAGAGAGTCAGCGTGTGAAACTGGCTACTGAACTGGCTAAAAGGGATACCGGAAAGACTATCTATATTTTGGATGAACCGACCACCGGACTGCATTTTGAAGACATTCGGGTACTGATGAACGTGTTGAACCGTCTGGTAGAAAAAGGAAATACCGTCATTGTCATAGAGCACAACCTGGATGTCATTAAGATGGCAGACTATATTATCGATATGGGACCGGAAGCGGAAAGGCCGGAGGACAGTTGCTGGTGTGCGGTACACCGGAAGAAGTGGCCCAGTCGGGTAAAGGATATACATCCGGATTTTTAAAAGAAGAACTGAAAGGAGTAACAAAATAATGGCAAAAGACAAGATTGCAAAAACCAATGCGGCCCGTTTGCTGGACCGGGATAAGGTGAAATATGAACTGGTTCCTTACGAGGTAGATGAAAATGATTTAAGTTGCGTACACGTAGCCGCTACTTTAGGAGAGAACATTGAACAGGTATTCAAGACGTTGGTGCTTCAAGGAGATAAGTCGGGTTACTTTGTCTGTGTGATTCCCGGTGAGCACGAAATCGACCTGAAGCTGGCAGCCAAGATTTCAGGCAACAAGAAATGCGACCTGATACCGATGAAAGAACTGCTTCCGCTGACGGGATACATTCGTGGAGGATGCTCTCCGATAGGGATGAAGAAGCATTTCCCTACATATATTCATCACACATGCAATGATTTCCCTTATATATACGTAAGTGCAGGAGTGAGAGGCTTGCAGGTGAAACTGGCTCCGGCTGATTTAATCAAGGTGAGTCAGGCTGAAGTTTGTACTTTATTTTAACTTGATAGAAAAAGAATTTATAATTTATGGGATACGGAAAATGGATTGGGGGAATCATGGGTTTCATGACCATGGGACCTCTTGGAGCCTTGGCAGGATTTGCCATCGGTTCTTTGTTCGATAAAAGCGTGACAGCACAAGAGGAAATGGACGGTGGCTATGGAAGTACGGCACAAGAAGATGTGTACACAGGCCAGCGTAACAGTTTTTTGTTTTCTATGCTAGTCATGGCTTCGTATATCATTCGTGCCGACGGACGCATCATGCACAGTGAAATGGAGTTTGTGCGTCAGTTCTTGCGCGTGAATTTCGGAGAGGCTTCTGTCAGTGAAGGAGAGCGTATTTTGCTGAATCTGTTTGAACAGCGCAAGCGCATGGAGCAGAATGACCCTTCTGCCTTTCGTCGTACCATTCGGGAGTGCGGAGCGCAGATTGCTGCCAATCTGACGTATGAACAGCGTTTGCAGTTGCTCGATTTTCTGGTGAAGATTGCACAGAGCGACGGAAATGTTTGTGCGGCAGAAGTGGATGCCTTAAAGGAAGTAGCTCAGTCCATGCAGTTGTCCATGCAGGAAGTCGATTCCATGTTGAACCTGAGAGGCGATTCGCTGGAAGATGCCTACAAGGTGCTGGAAATCGAACCTACAGCTTCGGATGAGGAAGTCCGTAAGGCGTATCGTAACCTGGTACTGAAACATCATCCAGACCGTGTGGCTACGTTGGGAGAAGACATCCGGAAAGCTGCCGAAGAAAAGCTACAACGCATCAATGATGCCAAGGAGCGTATTTTCAAGGCAAGAGGAATGAAATAAATAGCATAAAGCTGCTTCGTTTTTTATGTTGCAGGCCTTTATTGTGTTTCCTTTTATTGTTTTGATATACAGTACTATATATTCCGTGAGTACTACTTAAGGAGTACTGTAGTACTTTCTTGGCAGTACTGCAGTACTTTCAGCAAAGTACTCGAGTACTTCTTAGAAAGTACTGGCTAATCGAACCAGTTGAATCCCTCTTCCTTTAAATCGAAGTCTGGATTTTCTGTGACTCCTGCCTGTTTCAGGGCCTTGCGAATGATTTCTTGTTCTTGGAGGTTCAGCTTTCTGTCTCCTCTTCTTCTTTCAAAGTAAGGATTTCGTCCGAAACGTGCAATCAGAAAATTCATGAACTTCTGGTATTGTTCGGGATACATTCGCTTTTTCATTTGTGTGAAGCCACGCATGTAGGTTACGGGAGCTGCATCACGGTAATATGGACATGAATGGTCTTTAGTGCATCGGGTAGGATTGGCCAGATGTAGAAAAGCTTCTCGTTCCAGTAATACCGGATAAGCCAGTTGACGAAGACAGGTGGAACCGCAAGTACAATCTGTATGTACGCATACAGAAAAATTGGCCGGAGCTCTTTGTAAGGATTCTTTTTCATAAACGTGTTTTTTTATGTTTGAGTTTGATGACAAAGTTATACAAAAAAACAGATTTTTATGCTTGATTGATAAGAAAGTCTGATTTGTAAAGCAAATTGTGTTTTGAACAGGACTTTCCAAAACTTTTATTATTCTTCAGGTGATGAAAGAAGTGTCAGATAATATATTTTTTAATGTAAAAGAAATCGAAACCCTTTCCATTCCCTCTAAAACGGTATTATTGGAGGAAGGCAAGATTGCGGATAAGATATATCTTGTCCGTAAAGGATGCTTGAGGTTGTTTTTTTATAATGAAGGAAAGGATATAACTTTTCAATTCTTTTTTGAAGGTGATTTTGTGGCCTCGTTTGATAGCTTGTATAGAGGGACACCCAGCTTGTTTTCACTAGAAAGCATTGAGCCGTCTGAAGTTGTGTCAATTAAAAAAGAAGATTTCTATCACAAAATAGGAAGCAATCTTTCATTGAGACTGTTATATGAAGAGAAAACTATAGAACGGTTCAGCTTTTACCAGCACTTGTTTTTGTCCCGTATCAAGAATACGCCACAACAGAGATACGAAGAACTATTGAAGGAATACCCTAATATTATTCAACGGGTACCGCAACATTACATAGCTTCCTATCTTGGTATTACACCTGTTTCGCTGTCCCGTATTAGGAATCGTCGTTAAATTCCATTTCTTTACAATTGTTATCGTCCATTTCCAATAAAGTAGTGACCTTTGTCGCGTAATAAAAACGGAAATGTATGAAAAGAATTTTTGTAATTGACTGGATATTGATAGTTGTATTTATCATGTCTGCTATTTCAGGATTTGGTCTGCATGTGGCCGGACATGGTGGCACTCATGAAGTCTGGCATAACTGGGCTGTGTTTCATGTCTTTGTCAGTATGTTATTCCTCATAGCCGTAATATTTCACGTGGCAATGCACTTGGAATGGTATAAAGGGATTATAAAAAAGAGAATAGGCAGGAAGAGTAAAGTTACAGCTGTCCTCTCTGTCATATTTTTATTGCTGTCGGTTACAGGTCTCGCACTATGGGGTATAAATGGGGCAAATTCTCTGTTGGGATTATGGCATTATAAAATAGGAGTGATAACCACAGTTATAACCCTTGGACATGTGATAAAGCGACTGTCTGTTTTTCGTAAGTCGCTGAATTGTAGGAGGTAGGATTACGGTCAGTTTTGAGGGGATGTACTGGAAATATTCGTCTTCGACTTCCCAAACCATTTGTCAATGAGCAGAGCCAATGCGCCATCCCCAGTTACATTACAAGCTGTGCCGAAACTGTCCATGGCAATGTAAAGAGCAATCATCAGTGCCTGTGCATTCTCATCGAATCCCAGCATGGACGACAGGATACCGAGCGAAGCCATGATGGCACCTCCCGGAACGCCCGGCGCAGCTACCATTGTCACTCCTAACATGAAGATGAATCCGGCGAACATCTGGAAATCGTAGGGAATATCCTGCATCATCATCAAGGCCAGGGCACAGGCCACAATCTTCATGGTACTTCCGGACAGATGGATGGTGGCACACAGAGGGATGACAAATCCGGCGATACCTTCATTCACTCCGTTTTGTATAGTCTGTTTCAGGGTGACGGGAATCGTAGCGGCCGATGATTGTGTACCTAATGCCGTAAAGTAGGCCGGCATCATTCTTCCTAACAGGCGGAACGGGTTCTTGCTACGAACATTCCGGCGATGCAGTATTGGAATATCAGCAGGAAAATATGCAGAAGGAAGATGATTCCGATAATCTTGACAAAGACAGCCAGCACGTGGAATACCTGTCCGGAGTGAGTCATGTTGAAGAAGATTCCGAAGATGTAAATCGGAAGCAGGGGGAGTATGACAGCCTGTATGGTCTTGACAATGATTTCCTTGAAGTCGTTGCACGCATTCTTCAAGTAATTTGTATCCAGATGTGCCAACCCCAGTCCGACGGTAAATGCCATGACGAGGGCAGTCATCACGTTGAGAGGTTCCGGAATAGCTACCGTAAAGAAAGGGTTAACACCTTTGGCCTCACTGATTTCGGATAAAGGAATATTTCGGGTAATAAGGTCAGGAAAGAAGGTTTCTCCTACACCGAATGAAAGAAAACCAGAGAACAGTGTGGCCCCGTAAGCCAGAAGTACAGTGGCTACCAGCATTTTCCCGGCACCTTTCCCAATATCGGCAATGGCGGGAGTAACCAGTCCGACGATGATAAGCGGAATGATAAAATTCAGGAACTGGCTGAACAATGCGTTGAATGTCACGAACACGCGTACGGGAAGCTCCGGTGAAACCGTTCCGGCAGCAATACCCAGTGCGATGGCAATTAGAATTTGTGGCAGGAGGCCTAGTTTAATCTTTTTCATATCGTTGACCTTTTGGAGCAAAGATAGTATAATAATCCTGAATAAATGATACACCCTGCCTGGAGAAATGATTACTTTTGTGCCCGTGAAAAAATAATTTAACGAAATTATGGAATCGACTCAAAAGAAGATTAACAAAGTAGAGCTTCGAAACTTGCAGATTGAAGACTACGCACAGCTTGCCCAGTCGTTTACCCGCGTATATGCAGATAAAGATGTGTTCTGGACACACGAACAAATTGAGAAACTAATCAGTATTTTTCCCGAAGGACAGATTGTAACGGTTGTAGATGATAAGATAGTGGGGTGTGCACTTTCCATTATCGTAGATTATGATATGGTGAAAGGTGATCATACCTATGCCAAGGTGACCGGAAATGAGACTTTCAATACGCATAATCCGAAAGGTAATATTTTGTATGGTATTGAGGTGTTTATTCATCCGGAATATCGTGGATTACGCTTGGCGCGTCGTATGTATGAGTATCGCAAGGAGTTGTGTGAAAAGTTGAACCTGAAAGCCATCATGTTTGGTGGCCGAATCCCCAACTATTACAAATATGCAGACCAGATGCGCCCGAAGGAGTATATAGAGAAAGTCCGTTCGCGTGAAATTTATGACCCGGTACTGACTTTCCAACTCTCCAATGACTTTCATGTTCGCAGAGTGATGCGTAATTACCTTCCGAACGACGAGGAGTCAAAGCACTGTGCGACTTTGCTTCAATGGGATAATATTTATTATCAGCCGCCTACAGACTCGTTTGTGGATAAAAAGACGACGGTGAGAGTCGGACTGGTGCAATGGCAGATGCGTTCATATCAGACGCTGGATGATGTGTTTGAGCAGGTAGAGTTTTTTATCGATGCCGTATCGGGCTACAAGAGCGATTTCGTGCTGTTCCCTGAATATTTTAATGCACCGCTGATGGCAAAATTCAATCACATGGGTGAGGCTCAGTCTATTCGTGCATTGGCACAGTACACGGAGGAAATCAGAGACCGTTTCATTAATCTGGCCATCAAGCACAACATCAACATCATTACCGGTAGTATGCCTTATGTGAAGGAAGATGGTGGTCTTTATAATGTAGGTTTCCTTTGCCGTCGTGACGGAACATACGAGATGTACGAAAAGATTCATGTCACTCCCGATGAAGTAAAGAGCTGGGGATTGAGTGGAGGAAAAAGAGTACAGACCTTTGAAACCGACTGTGCTAAAATCGGTGTGTTGATATGTTATGACGTGGAATTCCCGGAACTGTCTCGTCTGATGGCAGATCAGGGCATGCAAATTCTGTTTGTTCCGTTCCTGACCGATACGCAGAACGGATATTCACGTGTACGTGTATGTGCGCAGGCACGTGCCATCGAAAACGAATGTTTTGTGGTTATTGCCGGAAGTGTGGGTAACCTTCCTCGTGTGCATAATATGGACATCCAGTATGCGCAGTCGGGAGTCTTTACTCCTTGTGACTTTGCCTTCCCGACCGACGGAAAACGTGCGGAAGCTACTCCGAATACGGAAATGATTCTGGTTTCAGATATTGACCTGGATTTGCTGAATGCACTTCATACTTACGGAAGCGTACGTAATCTGCGCGACCGTCGTAACGACTTGTATGAACTTCGTATGAAGAAGAATGCGTTGGAAAATAATTGAAGAGTAAAATAAAAGGCATAAAAAATCCCCGGGTTGCATTGAACGACCCGGGGATTTTTTTATGCTTACTCTTTGTATAAATCTTCATGATAATCAAACAGCCATTCCGCATCGGCCAATAGAGGATGGTGTTTGTCTTTTTCTGAAAGGATGACCTTCTCCGTAGGAATTCTCCAGTCAATTTTCAGTGCCGGATCGTTCCAGGCAATGGCTCCCTCGCTTTGAGGTGCATAGAAGTTATCACATTTGTACTGGAAAATAACTTCGTCGCTCAATACGCTGAACCCGTGAGCAAATCCGCGTGGAATGAAAAACTGGCGGTGGTTGTCTTCTGTCAGTTCCACGGCTACGTGCTGTCCGAATGTCGGAGAGCCTTTTCGTATATCTACCGCCACATCCAGTACGGCTCCTTTTATGACCCTTACCAGCTTGCTTTGTGCAAAGGGTGGTTTCTGGAAATGCAGTCCACGCAATACTCCGTAGCTGGATTTACTTTCATTGTCTTGTACAAAATGAATGGTGCGTACCTGTTTGTCAAAATCTCTTTGGGAAAAAGATTCAAAAAAGTAACCTCTTTCATCTTTAAACAGGCGAGGTTCAATGATGACCACTCCTTCAATCTCAGTCTTTATTACTTCCATTTTTATATGATGAAAATCATTTATTGGTTGTTTCTTTCCAATTCGTCAATTACCTTCAATAGATATTGGCCGTACTGGTTTTTCAGCATCGGCTGAGCCAGTTCACGCATCTTTTCAGGAGTAATCCATCCTTGTCGCAGGGCAATGCCTTCCAGGCAGGCTACTTTCAGGCCTTGGCGTTTTTCGATAACTTCGATATAAGTGGATGCTTCAGCCAATGAATCGTGTGTACCGGTATCCAGCCAGGCAAATCCTCTGCCTAAAGTTTGCACTTTCAGTTCACCATCGGCCAGGAAACGCTGGTTAACGGTGGTAATTTCCAGTTCTCCGCGTGCGGAAGGTTTGATTTGTTTGGCTACTTCTACGACCTTGTTAGGATAGAAATAAAGTCCCGTTACGGCATAGTTTGATTTAGGATGCTGTGGCTTTTCTTCAATGGAGAGACAGTTTCCTTCTTTGTCGAATTCTGCCACTCCGTAACGTTCCGGGTCACTTACCCAGTAACCGAATACGGTAGCTTTTCCTTCTTCTTCGGCCATACGTACGGCTTCTTTCAGCATGACGGTGAAGCTGTTGCCATGGAAAATATTATCTCCTAGTACCAGACAGGCTGCATCATTGCCGATAAATTTTTCTCCAATAAGAAATGCCTGTGCCAATCCGTCGGGTGAAGGTTGTTCTGCATATTCAAAGTGTACTCCGAAATCACTTCCATCACCTAACAGTCTGCGGAATCCCGGCAAATCATAGGGAGTGGAAATAATCAGGATGTCACGAATTCCTGCTAACATCAGGACGGATATGGGATAATAAATCATGGGTTTGTCGAAAACAGGAAGAAGTTGTTTGGAAACTCCTTTTGTAATGGGGTAGAGGCGGGTGCCTGAACCTCCGGCAAGAACAATACCTTTCATTTCTGTTGTATTTAAGTTGGTTTTCTGCAAAGAAAGCCGTTTTTTGTGAGAACTCAAAGATAAGAGGAGGTAAAAGGGGGTAAAAAGTCGTTTTTGTAAAGAAAAATGCAATTTCCTTTCTTCAGGTATTGCAGGTTTAAAAAATAGTTGTACCTTTGCAACGCATTTGAGAAAAACAAGTGCAGCGGCATCGGTTCCTTGGATGAGTGGCTTAGTCAGCGGTCTGCAAAACCGTGTACGGCGGTTCGAATCCGCCAGGAACCTCGCAATTAGAAAGAGAGAA
>ENA-OQHA01000383-OQHA01000383.1-human-gut-metagenome-genome-assembly--contig:-NODE-383-length-22653-cov-6.090074_pt1 | contig 22653 bp, 26 predicted proteins | sample MGYA00242558_ERZ504707 | MGnify/ENA primary metagenome ERZ504707 (study PRJEB26092, sample SAMD00036197) | human gut metagenome | host: Homo sapiens | study: EMG produced TPA metagenomics assembly of...
ATATACACACATGCAACCTCAAAGCCTTACAGCGCACCCGCCATAATTAAATCCTGCATATCGGGGACTGCCAAAGCCTGCAACGCATGGGTGTAGATATATTGTGAAGACAAATTTTTAACAGTTCCGACGCTCACAGCCTGTAATACCTCACAGCATACCTCCTGCCAATAACCTATCCGCAGGAAATGTCGGAACAAGCTTAAAAATTTTCTGAGCAAAATATATACACACATGCCACCTCACAGCCTGCATGCGCACCCGCCACAACCACAAAAGCTGTGACCTATGGCTCCAATCTGCTGAGATCACGAGGAAACAGTGTTGCCTCACGCACATTGTCCTCTCCGATAAGCTGCATTGTAAGTCTCTCAAGTCCTATTCCAAGACCTCCATGTGGCGGCATGCCGTGCTTAAAGGCTGAAAGATAGCTCTCCATACCTCTGTCTCCATGCCACGCTTTGCGATTTTTTCCATAAGCTTGTTGTAGTCGTGGATTCGCTGGCCGCCTGTTGTGATTTCAAGGCCTCTGAAAAGCAGGTCAAAGCTTAAGGTGTATGTCTCGTCTGCCGGATCATCCATGGCATAGAACGGTCTCTTCTTTGAAGGATAATGTGTGACAAATACAAAATCACTGCCATACTCTTCCTTGAAGTACTGTCCGATAAGTACCTCCTCCTCCGGCTCTAAGTCGAATGGGTTTCTGAACTGTCTGTTATATTTTTCTGCGACACGCTGCTTTGCCTCGTCAAATCTGACTCTTGGTATGCTTGTCACGTCAGGCAGCTTAATCTTTAAAAGCTCAAGCTCCTTGGCGTATGAGGTCTTTAAAAGCTCCATGGTGTACTGCAAAAAACCGGTCTCCATCTCCATGATATCCTCGAAGCCGTCAATGTAGCCCATCTCAAAATCGAGTGATGTATACTCATTCAGATGTCTCTTTGTATTGTGCTTTTCTGCTCTGAAAACAGGTGCAGTCTCAAAAACCCTGTCAAAGACACCTACCATCATCTGCTTGTAAAACTGCGGGCTCTGCTGTAATATAGCCGGTCTGTGGAAATATTCAAGCTTGAAGAGGTTGGCGCCTCCCTCGGCTGACTTTGCACCAAGCTTTGGCGTATGAATCTCTGTAAATCCATTATTATAAAGGAAATCCCTAAAGCCCCTTGTGATACCCTCCTGTATACGGAACGTAGCACGCTCTCTTGGATTTCTGAGTGCCACTGCCCTGTTATTGAGCTTTGCCTCAAGCGAAGTATTCAGTTTCCATTTGTTGATCTGAAGCGGCATAGCTCCGCCGGCTCAGATAAAATTGTGATAGTGTCAAGACGAAGCTCGAAGCCGTTTGGAGAACGGTCATCACTCTTGTATGTGCCGCATACCTCCACGGTATCTGCTTCCTTTAGATCATCGACGCTAAACCGGGATTTGCCCGGCTCGTATACACACTGTACGAGTCCGTCCCTGCGTCTTAAGACGATGAATGCAACCTCCCCCATATCTCTTATGGTGTGAATCGCACCCTTTACTTTGATGTTTTTGCCCTCGTAGTCGCCTGCAAGAATTTCTGCGATACCGAGGTCTTCCTTTTGAACTGCTCCTGTTAAGAATTCCATATTTTTGTGCTCCTTTGATTTTTTAAGCGGGACGGAAAAAGCTCCGGAGCATATCAAATTAATGAAATGCTCCGGGGCGAAAATTCTAAAAATATTCCGCGGTACCACCCGCTTTGAGAAAAAGGACTGTTCCTGTTTCTCCACTCTTATCCGTAACGTGGATGAATCGTATCTGCCTACTTTTGATATATAAAAAGCTTAATTCACATACGATAAACCTATCTATGCAATAAACCATATCAATCGTTCAACAGATCTGCTCCGGTAGTGTTCCTGCAATCAGCTCTTCCAAACAGCGCTCTCAGTCGGTGACGCTGTATTCCTGTCGGTGTCTGGTGATCCAAGTCTCCTTCAACGCATTTATTGTTTTTTGTTGTTTAACGTTATAACACAATAAACTTATTATTTCAACCCATCATAGTCAAAACTTAAGAAAATAAAGTATAGGAATATATTATAGTTTTTCTTAATTGTGGTTATAACAGAGCCTTCTTTTGCAACAATTATTAAATAAATTTAGGCTATTCCCTATTGCCTTTATTGAATTCGTATTGTAGAGTATATCTGGTATATGTAATTAATAATAATGAGGCAGGTAACACTTATGAAAAAACTATTATTTTTTGATATAGACGGCACTCTCGTTGATTTCGGCAATAGCACCATGAGCCCATCAACCGCTGATGCTCTAATAAACGCAAAACAAAACGGTCACATGATTTTTCTTTGCACAGGACGTAGTTACAATCAGATTTATCCATCATTAAAAGCCTTTGATTTTGACGGCGTGGTGGCTGCTGCCGGCGGCTATGTCACTGTGGGTGATAAGGTAATTGCACATCATGTCTATGGGCAGAATCTGTTACAGAAGGTTCTTGACACTGTTGGTGACAACGACACAGGACTTATCTTCCAGACAAAGGATAAAAGCATCACCAACCACAAGTGGGCCGACAAATTCATATCAGCATTCTCAAAGCAGTTTGACATGCATGTGATACAGGACAACCCGACATTTAAGGATATCGTGATTGATGATGAATTATCAAGCTTTTCTAATCGATACGCTGATGTTGAAAGCACCATCTACTGCAATTGCAACTACCACATTGATGATTTAAGAAAGCTCCTCGGCGATGAATTTGTAGTAACCCTGAGCAGCTTTAAAGAGCCTGAACCTTACAGCGGTGAGATTACATTGCGCGGTGTCAACAAGGCAACCGGCATACGTGATGTGGTAGAGTTTCTTCACATGAGTCAAGCTGATACAATAGGCTTTGGCGATGGCCAGAATGATTTTGATATGCTGCGCTACTGTGATGTCGGTGTTGCCATGGGCAATTCCAGCGATGAAGTCAAGGCTGTTGCCGATATAGTGACAGACGATATCAAAGAAGATGGGCTTAAAAATGCATGGTGCATCTTGGACTTGTCTAAAAATGCACCATGGCATACTCTATGCCTCAATATTCATGAATCTGTCCCACTCGCACTCGTCCTTTGATGCCGATACAATCAAGGTGTACGAGCGCTCATCTGTTCCATCGAATACGAAGGTATAATTTTCATTCTCCTTCTCGATTAAATATGCGTATCCGTCAAGGAAATTGTTGAAGGTGTCGATATAATCTGCCTCATCTATCTCCTCGTCAGCCGTTGTGCTCTTTAGGTTGCCATCGGCATCATATGTCTTAAAGCCCTCGCGTATGAATGAAATAATATTTGCATCTGAAAGCTTTAATATAAGGCCGTTTGTCCTCATATCACGGATATCTCTGTTTTTAGAATTATCTGCCTTTATGATTACGTTGTCAAGGCATATTTTGAAGGTGCCAAAGCTCATCATGATATCGCTCACATGCACATCCGAAAATTTGAAATGTGTAAACTCGTTTTCTGTCCTGAATTTCATCTGTTATCCTCCGTATATACTCATGCCGATATTTTATCAGATAATTTTGCTTTGGGCAACTTGCATTTTATAATGTGCCGTACAGCTCAAGTGTATGGCCTACACTGCCTGCACCTATAAAATAATAGTCGCTTTGAGTGTCACCGTCTACAAAGATATACTGTCCGTACATCTTTATATTGCAAAAGAGTGCTGTGCGGCTTGATGCAGCAGCAATTCCATATCCCTTGTTTGACACGACAAGTGGCAGCCTCTGCTGTCTGCCTCCGAACGAAATATATCTGGCTTTGTTTGTCAAATCAGTAAGGTCTGTCGCAAGTATTCCCTTGGATTTGAGCTTTTCCGATTTATCCCAGTCAAAAATGTGTAGCACTCGCCATTATTTAAAAGCCTTGGCTCTGTGGCATTTTCGCTTACAAGGAGTTTTCTGTCGGCATCAAAATACTGTATGGCTCCGTTTTTCTTTTCTATCCTTAGTATCAGCTTCTCCGTTTGAATTTCAATAAGCGATTTTGATTCCTTTGCCACCCATTTGAAGGCTGTATCGGCCTTTTGCTTCCAATAGGTTTTGTGCGGCTTCACTCCAATTCCTTTTACAAAGATTACGCGTACTATCTCCGGTGTTATTGGTATAACATAAAGTGTGCCGTCCGCTGTGGCGATTTCAACATGCGATTTACCTTTTTTGAGCCATTTTACCGCAAACTTGCCCTTTGAATGTCCCTTTACATGAAGTATATCGTTGTCTGGAATTGAGCCGTATGCGTATGGGGAGGGATTGAGAGGGAGGCTGCTCTTTTTTGCAGCCTTACTTACTTCCTTAATCTTAATTTTATTTGCCATATCTGTAGCAGTACATTGTGTTTGATTTTCCCTGTCTTTTTTTACAAATGCAGATAAATCAAGCTTCTCATTTTCAGCCTTATTTGTCAACTGCTCAGGCTTTAATGCAATGCGCGACGGACCAAAATACTCTCTTTCATCCATATCGCGTCTGCCATCAACACGCTTTTGCTCTTCTATCTCTTTTTCTGTCAGTTGCTGCTTTTCATATTCCTTTGCCTTAGTAAGCGGCTCTGCAGAAAACTCCTTCTGATGCCTGTTGGAAGGAGCAGGGTCTGCAATAAGCGGTGTCAGCCTGCCCCGGTGGAATACAGCAAGCTCATGAAGTGCACGGGTAGCCGCAACGTACAAAAGCTTCACATGACTATCATCAGCCGGATATTTTCTCTCTGATGGGTCAAACAGCAATACAGCATCAAACTCAAGTCCCTTTGTATACGCAACCGGAAGTACCATGACTCCTGCACCAAACTGTGCAGTTTCAATATCATCATCTGCTATTTCTATATGTTTTTTAAGCTCAGCAGACACCTTGAGAGCCTCTGCCTCATCACGGCACACGACAGCTATCGTCTCATAGCCTTCACTCTGCCAGCCTTTTATCGTGTCAAACGATGCCGAAATCAGTGAGCGCACATTGGCATACTCCTCTATGCGCACTGCGTTTCCATGCCTAATAATAGGCTCCACCGGATAAATTGCAAAATCTCCATGGCGCAGTATCTCTGTTGCAAATTCTGAAATCTCAACAGTGTTTCTGTAGCTCTTTCGAAGCAGACCGAATGCATCATATGTGCCTGTGAGAATCAGCTTTTTCAAGTCCTCCCAGTCATTTAAGCCATACTCAAAATGTATATTCTGCGAGGTATCGCCCATGATAGTGTATGTGCAGTTTCTGAGGCAGTAATGCAGACAGCAGTATGCCATCATGCCAAAATCCTGTGCCTCATCAATAACCACATGACTCGCCTCTCGAACCGGATCTGTCTCCTTGATGCGCTTATAAATATAAGCAAGCGCTGCCAGATCATACACATCAAATGAGTCCTTTGGAATATCTATATCATATTCCTTCTCCTTCTGACTAAGCAGAAAATCCCTGTAAAAATCATACACAGAGCCTTTCCAGTCATCCTTACCGAAATAGGTTTTGTATTTTTTATCAAGCACCCTGCGCTCCTTTGCAGGGAACTTCACTTCCTTACCGAGAACCTCATTTTCATACTTCGAGTAAATTATCTCATTTAACATGAGGATTTTACTCTGCATGGAAAGAAGCGGATTATTATGCAGATAAGTGTCTATCAGCACCTTTCCCACAAGCAGATTGCCTGTTTTTTCCATGTAGACCTCATCTCTTGGAATACACTTTTCCTCGTAATCCCAACAGAATTTTTCAAGAGCTTCAAACCATTCTTTACTGCCCTTTATGCTGTTTCTACTGTCATTTTTGCTGACTTCATGTATGCTGTACTTTTTGTCATCCCAATCCTCGTACAAAAGCCTTGTAAAAAGCTGCTCCATAGTCATCTGTTTTATGCCGTACACATCAAGCTCCGGAAGCACGCTTGTAATATAGTTCAACAAAATGCGGTTACTGCCTATAATGTAGAAATCCTCCGGTCTGAAATCATCAGCATAATTATATAAAATGTACGATATCCTGTGCATTGCAACCGTTGTCTTTCCTGAGCCTGCAACTCCCTGCACAATGATATTCGTCTTTGGCGAACGGCGGATAATAAGGTTTTGCTCCTTTTGGATTGTCGCGATAATCTCTCCGAGCACTGCCTTTTTATTCTTAGCCAGATACTTTGTCAGAAGTTCATCATTTGCTACGACATCTGAATCAAAAAAGTCGATGAGCTTATCCTCTGCAATCTCATAGGTGCGCTTTCTGTTTAAATCAATCTCAAAAGTACCCTCTGAGCTCACCGTGTACTTACATGGTCCAAGACTGCTCTCATAATATACGGATGCAATCGGTGCTCTCCAGTCAATGACCACAGGCTCTGATGCATTCTTTGCAATACCGACTCTGCCTATATAGTAGGACTCCTGTGACTTCTGACGCGGATCCTTAAAATCTATTCTGCCAAAATACGGCTTTTTCCGCGCCTTTTCACATCTTACAATATTTCTCTCGTTCTCATGAAGCTGCGCTGTCGCATTGTTCCACAGGGCAAGTCCCTCCTTGTCCTGCGCCTCGTAGACATCTCTTAAATCATCTAAATCATCTGTCAGCTTTTTTACCGATTCCTTTGCACGGTCCAGATTATCCTGTGCGATCCCTATGATATTTTGAAGCTGTCTCTGCTCGTCTTTTAATGAAATTCCCGGTAAATCATTTTCTGTGCCCATCATGCCTCCACGACTTATATATGCTGTGATTATACTATACTTTTAATCTCATCTATCCTGTCAACACAGGCAAAAAGCATCTTTTTCAGCTCCTCATCAGGCTGTGTCAAATCCGGCACCATGACAACCTTACAGCCTGCAGAATATGCACTTTTGACACCATTTGGCGAATCCTCTACCGCCATGCACTCCTCAGGTGCCAGCTTAAGCTCGCTGCATGCAAACTCATACACATCAGGTGCCGGCTTTCCATGCTCCACCATAGGTGCACAGATGATCTTGTCAAAATATCCGTAGAGCCCTATCTTTTTAAGATATTTCTCAGCTCTTTCTATATCATTCGCTGTGGAAATTGCTCTGTGAATGCCTTTTTCCTTCAAATATGTAAGTATCTCAATTGCACCGGGCTTAAGCTCAATACCCACCTTTTCCAGATGCTCCTCCATGATTTTTCTCCGATATGCCCTGATTTTATTATAATCCATATCCGGATCATGAAACATATCCTTAAGATGCTGCGGTGCATACGGCTGCCCGAGGCTTCGCATTGAAAGTGCCTGCTCATCCGTCATCTCGTAGCCGAATTGCTTAAGTGCCATCGGCCAGAAAATACGATAATATTTCTCCGTATCTATGAGTGTTCCGTCCATGTCAAATATTACTGCTTTTATCATTGGTTCTCCTTACGTTCTGTCAGGCTTTACTATGCTTCACCTGTTAATTTTACCACTGTCATATCATGATGCATGGCCTTTATCACCGGGCCAAACATGTCCTTTGTCTTTATCCTGAGGCTGGATGTATTTATGCATGGATGACATCCAACCCACTCACCTTTTAGCACATCCTCATCCACCAGAAGCCTGACCGCATTGTCATGGTCGTTCATCAGTCCCATCACACTGACTGAGCCCGGTGTGATATCCAGATATTTTTCCATATCCTGCGGACTTGCAAACGAAAGTCTCGCACTGCCTATCTGATGCGAGAGCTCTTTTGTCTTAAAGGTCTTGTCTCCCGGTATCATGAGCAGGTAAAAATCAGTTTTCTGGCGGTTGCACAGAAAAAGATTCTTGCAGATTGTTGCGCCGAGTGTCTTGTCAATCTCCTCACAAACCTCCATCGTAAATGCCGCTTCATGGTCTATTCTCTGATATTCGATTCCCAGTTTGTCCAAAAAATCGTATGTACGAATTTCTTTATCCGGTCTGCCTGTGGTATCTGTCGGTCTTTCATTCTGTAATTGCATTTGTGCCTCCTGAAATTAATTATCGCAGCTGTGTTCAGCACCGTAACTGCTACTATTATTCTCTTTTAATTGCTATAGCTATAGATTATACACCTCTTTTATGTATTCTAACAAGCCCCGGCATCCACTGATTACATCATCAAAGGTCGCATCAAAATCACCTGTATACCATGGATCTGCAACATCGCGCGCTGCTGTAAGCTTATGATTTGTCCCGTAATCAGCAAATGACAGCATCTTAAATATCTTCTGCTGACTGTCACTGCCACCTGCAATCCTTGTCATATTCCTGATATTTGCAGTGTCCATTCCAATCAGAAGGTCATAGTACAAATAATCATCACGTGTCATCTGTCTCGCGCGGTGTGGAATAAGAGGAATATGCTCCTCGTATAGTTTGTTTTTGGTGCCGTAGTGCGGCGGATTGCCTATTTCCTCACGGCTGGTCGCAGCTGAATCTATCTCGAAAACAGCATCGAGGTGCTGTCTGTGGACCAGATGGGTGAAGATGCTTTGGGCCATGGTGCTGCGGCAGATGTTGCCGTGGCAAACCATGAGCACTTTAATTTTATCTTGCATATCTTCGTTTTTCCTTGTATATCCTTATTTTTCCTAGGTTTTATCACACTTTCACGACATCTAACCTAGTGTACCTATCCTAGCATAAAATCGCATATTTTACCATATCTCGGTAAGTAAAATGAGTACAAATCTAGGTATAAACCCGATTCGTACTCATTAGTACTTTTTCCCTATGCCATTTATTTCCTTACTTGGCACACTTTTTCTATCCTTTCAAGCCTCTCCATTTCTCTCTGTGCATCTTCCAACTTAAGGTGTGTATACACATTTGAGGTAAAGAAGGGATTTTTATGGCGGTTACCAATAATATCAGAGAAATCCGAGAGCAGCGTGGCATTTACCAGGATGACCTTGCCGCTGCTATCGGATACAGCACCAAAACTGTCGGCAGGATAGAGCGTGGGAACAGCACCCCATCTGCCGAATTTATGCTGCGAATATCAAAGTACTTTAATATGCTGGTGGAAGATGTCTTCCATGTAGAAGATTGAGTCGGAGGGAGCAATTCTGTAACAAAGCAATTTTTTATAACAGGCTTATTTCGTGCACCCTTTTTACTTGGGTGGTGACTGCTAAAACCAGACCCTATCGAAGAACCCTAAAAAACTATGCTTTTTTTAATGCCAGACCCTATCGATAAACCCTAAAATAGATTGGCAAACCCTAAAGAACTTTGATTATCCGAAAAATCTCGGAAGCCTTAATTTTACTATATTTGTTATCAGAAGGTTGTTCTGCTCGCAACGCTCACAGAACAACTTTCTCACTAACTTCGCGCTTACGCACTCATTAAGTGTTCAATGATTACTCGATAACTGTAGCAACACGTCCAGATTCTACTGTACGTCCACCATCACGGACTTTGGTTTCGTGATATTCGATTATTTGAAACTAATTTGTGCGGTTCTGTTGTCTAAAGTAGCTTATTTTTGCTGAGGAATTAGTGCTTTATAAAAATCTTGTAGCCAAAATGTAGCCAATTAACGTTTAGATAAGCACAGGCAAATGAATTTCAATAATTCTTTCAAAATAACATAATCACTTTAATATAAATAAGTTATGTTATTTTAAAATATATCTGCCTTCTTCTTTATATATTTCTTGCTTACCGTCAACACAAAATGCTGGTCTGATACCATTCATATCGTATGCATTCGTGCTTCCAATTTCACCTTCCGGTCCTACTGCATATACACAAGAATCATATGTAGAATCCGCACTTCTTAACCACCAACTTACAGTAAACTTTCCATTATTCGTAGTAGCAAAACGATTCTTATTATCTTTAAAATACAACAATGGCACCCCTTCAACTCCGACATGCCCATTTTTTTATATCCAAGTTCAGTAAAAGACAACAAAAACACTTTTCTTACAATAGTTATCACGCTATCATCTATTTGATTCAAGCATCGTTCATCTAAAATCTCTATTTCCGAATCTTGAATTAAGCAACGAGTTTGAATAGGTAAATTATCAAAAAACTCTCCCATTAAGTAATTATCAATTTCACTTTCTTCATAGTAAGCCGAATAATCACTAACTCTTCTATTCTCTGGAAGAATTTCTTTTCTTAACAAAAGTGTTTTACCATTATAATCATTAGTTAATACAATATATGGAACAAATCCTGCTTTTTCTTCAATATATATGATTGGTTCAATTTTACATTTTTCAGAATATGCCAAATCACTTATTGTATTATATTCCTCGGTTACTGCTTGTCTTTTACTACAAGCATTTAATAGAACTCCAAGAACAATTGCTAATACTACTACTTTATACGTTTTTCTGAACATTTATGTGGCTCCTTAATTTCTCTGCTTTTTACGTCTTATTTTTGTAAATGCCATACACATCACTATACTTACCATGATTACAGCCATTAGACTACAAAATCCAACTGCAGATTCGTCTCCTGTTGAAACAGATTCTATCTTTTCTCCTCCATTTTCATTTATTCCCGAACCAGAATTATTACCTGTATTATTATCTTTTCCCGAATCAGGATTTTCTGGGTTCGCTGGATTTTCTGGGTTCGCTGGATTTTCTGGGTTCGCTGGATTTTCTGGGTTCGCTGATTCTCCATCTTTTTCAAATTTTGCAACTAAAAGGGTATCTTTTTCTACACAAAAACGATATTGTGTTTCTTGCGAAATTAATTTATCATTCTCATACCAACCAACAAATTGGTAACCTTCTTTAGCAACCGCTTCAACTTTTGCAAAATTTCCTTCTTGTCTAATTCCTTGACCTATAGCAATACCATGTTCATCCGAATCAACTTCTACTGTCACCATATAATAAGCAGATTTTGCATCTTCACCACTTAAATTTTGATCAGGATTAATTTCTTTACCATCAGGTGACTTCAACTCATACTCTGTAGTTGAACCTTCTATTTCATTATTTTGTTCATCATCTACATAAGCAGGAACAACTGCATTAAACACATCATTTTTATTCAAATTTATATCTTTATAATTAACGACTCTTGTAATATCACCTGCTGTAGAAGAAAATTGTGTTATTGGGCATTTATATAATAGTAATTATGAAATACTATATGTCTTGTAGATTCATTTCATAAATTACTATAATTTTTATAGTTTTATCATTTATACATTTGTTGAAAAAAGTTATATAAAACATTACAATATTTATTGATATAAGATTCTTTCTCGCCATCTATAACACCACAAAAATAACTGTACTTAGAACCATCAAAAACAACTGTACATATATTAGTTTTAAATAAGCTCATATTATCATCATTTTCCATATAATAGAGAATGTTATCATATATACTATATACATTCCCTTCATCAGCCTCTTCAATAGTTGGTAATAAACCTTCAAACTTTTCTAACGGTTCAGCCGTTATATATACTTCAATAGAAGAATCCACAAGATTTTCGTCATTTGTTTCATATTCAAATGTATATCGGAAATAAGCTCCACCGAAACTTTCATCTTCATTTAAGTAACATCGCATTCCAGAATATCCTTGGTCAAATGCAACATCTACCTTCGTATATTTTTCAAAAACATCATAATTCTTGTTATCTTCCACCACTACTTCTTTATAAGAATCATATTTCTTATAAAATGCTTCATTGACATTAGCAACTTCATTTACTTGGAGAAATTTGAAGTTAACTTCATTTATATTTATATTTTCTATGTTTTCCTCATAATACTTGTCAGACTTTATATATTCCCGTTCTTTGCCATCCTTTAATACATTCTTGCCTATAAAAATTAATGCAATAAAAAACAAGCATACAAATAATATTCTTATTATTTTCTTCATTCATTTCTCCTATTCTGTCAATCCTAAATCTATTGATTTTACTGGCTTTGACGATTTTTATTTTACCTCAAACAAAAGCCGAGAGTGATGGATATCGTAGTGTCATGTACCGAATAGCTGATAAATAAGTATAGCTAATAAAGCATCCTTTTAGTTTGCTTTATAAAGGCTATTTTCCCTCTGTTCAACTATGATGATGAACCTTCCGTGTCTAAGGGGATCATGTCCCAACTTCCTTCGTAGCATCTACCATTCACTGAGTGCCAGCCAAGCTCCTAAAACGGGGCATGCCCACGGAAAAAAACGATGCCGGCTACAGCTCTTGTTTTTATGTTTGATTGTTACTGACCTGCATTCACCTGTCGTGGTACTGATTTACTCAGTGGACGCTATACCATCTCAGGTTCTTGTTGGTCTTTTGCAGATGCAGTCCGTTCCGGACTCCATACCATTTTACGGCTTCACGGCTGCATCCGTTCCATCCGTTAATCCCACACTTTTCTCTGCATAGCTCACGATTTAATTGGCTCTACTGTAACCACGTCCTCTTAGTTTTGCATTATGCCAGATATTTTTCATGCCATTCGCTTAAAAGAAAATGGCAACCTTCGCAAGCTGGCATCTCATATAGATGAACAGCTCGCTGAAATAACAAAAGATGATATGGTTTCCTATGCGGTCTATTACGGTGAATTTCAGTATCAGGCGGCAATGTTGTCAACTTAAGCCCCAAAGCCTTGATTTTTCAAGGCTATAGGGCTTTATTTTTTTGTGAAAATTTCTGTTTTTTTCTGAAAAGACTTGACAAAAGCCTCCAAAAGTGAGGTCGTTGCAGCGACAAACTTAATCACACTTAGGAGGTATGTCTTATGAATCGAACCGACATATGCAAAAATATCATTCAATCCATAAAGGAGTATATCACAAACCCTGACAAACTGGAAGCTCATCGGAAAATGAAGTTTGCACATCGGAATTCAATAATAGCCTAATAGCAATTATTAATAAAACAGGCTGGGTAAATAACCATAATACTGCAATAGCAATACAAAAAATCCTACAAATATACCGATTGCAGCTATTCATGAATAATCCCCATCACAAGCGGCAATGATTGAACCAACAACAAATATTAAAATAAACACCAATATATGCATAACTGCCACCTCCGTAAATGTTCTATTAAACTCATTTATCATGCATCCGTCACTTATGCTTTCCTTATGCTTTATTTATAGCACTTTAAACTGTACAATAATCATCCCTTGTACATCGAATTAATGTTCTGTATTGCAACAAATCGGTGTAAAAAAGGACGCAGAATCTCTCCCACGCCCTCACTACTATCTGGCTTTATCTGCTCTTACCTTCGATACTTCCTTATGTGCTGCTTCCTGCTTCACCTCATCCACACCTCTTGCCTCAAATGCATCTGCATTATACTGATACTCCTGTGGTTCAGCGACCATTGGTGCATATACAATCTCTGCTTCTACTCGCTCAGCTTCTGCCCTCTCCGGCTCTGTCTGTTCCTTTGTTTTCGCATTCTCCATATGCTTTTCCTTATCAAGCTGCACATTCATAGCCAGATTATCCAGCTTATCAATCGAAGCATCAAGATGAAGTTCCATTGATACAAGCATCTTTTTCACTGTTTTCATAGGGGCAAGTACTGCCTTTGTAATGGGATGTTTCTGCTCTTTGCCAAGTGTAACGACCATTCCATCCTGCTCGTAGTAGAGCCACTCCTGTGTTTCAATGTTCCCCTCATACACGATGGTCACATCAAAATCAGGCATAAATAATCCTTCCTCCGCATCCCATACACAGGCTATTCCCTGTCTGAGTGTCAGATTCAGGCTTTCGACATACACAGACCAGCCGCTTACGACTATCTGAAAGTCATCATCAATCTCTGCAATATCATCCTCAAGCCCGATTAACTCCTCCATTTCCGATACTGCCTCTTCTATCTCACCTAACCGGTATCTCTTATTCATCCATCACCGCCTCCTTGTAAATACACCTGACCACAAAACGCATGGTTCCTTTCTGGGAACAGGTAAAAAGAGTTAATTCTTTTTCTGTACTCTGTGTCTTGATGCTGTTATCATACGGATTTACTACCTCTGTCTCTGTTACCTCATAGATATGCTTGGCTTCCCTTACATTACGCTTAAATCTTGAAAGACCTTTCTCTTTTACATTTACTTGATAGACTGTACTCTTCCTGTATGATTTCTTACCCATTGTTTCTGCTGCTTTTGCTCCAGCAATCTTAGGACCACGTTCTACTGTATAGATGTTACTGCCCTTTATCCTCGCTCCTTTGGCTCATGAGAATGAATCTTGGCTTTCTCTTTTGTGTGAATGACCATAGGCTTATCATCCACCTTTTTTATCTTCAATGTTCTCACCTTCTTTTCCAAAAATTTCTGATTAAATCTTTATAACTCGTTGCATAATTTGCTTTATCTGTGTATACTATAGTTAGTAGATGGCTATATGCCTATCATGTGGACTGACACATAAAATCCGAAATTCTTTCCGGACTTCGGGTGCCGGACAGTTGGCTGGCAACGGAAAAACCAGTTTTCTTATCGGACTTCGGGTGCCGATCAGTTGGCGGACAACAGAAAAATCAGTCATTAAAGGAAGGTGTCATCTGCTACGGCAGAAGAACCTTCCTTTTAAATTTGCCAAAATACCATTTAAATATAAGGACCTTAATGCTTATGACTAAGAAACAGGCTATTGCATCATCACCAAGTGTGCAAAACAATACCAACAGTATTTAGAAGGTAATCAGGTTGTTTTTGTCTATCGTGACGAAAACAATAAGTCAAACCATACTGCTGTAAGATTTCATTCGCATAACTTTCTCCACTTTACAGGAGTCACTCCAAGAACAGGAATGAATGCAAATGGCTTCTATCGTGCTGCCTGAATAATAGGTTAAGTGAAAATGATTTTTCCTTCAAAAGCAACCATACAACAGAATTAAAACTCAAAGTACTTGGTATTATCATGAGTATGGATACCTCTGCACGTATGATAGGCAACTATACCGGACCACACCTTGAGCTATACACTGAGAAAGTAACCGGAACTACTACTGCATGTCTTGGTCTGATTCAGAGCAAAGACTGCTATATACCTAACAGCGTGTTAAGTGAAGATATCCGTTCCATAGTTCCAAAACCGCCAGGAAAGATATTTGCAATCTTTAAAAAACCAATTGGTGCACCACTATATACACAGCTTACATACAAATCAAAAAATATAAGTATTACAAAGAAATGCCTTCCAAAAGAGCTGCTCACTGAAGTTGATACATCTCTTTTAGAAGACAATAATAATTCAGATGACAACGAGCCGGCTTAATTTTCAGCCTGCTTTTTCATCATCTCGATTTTTTCGTGAATGTTGGTATTGTACAGCTTGTACAAATCTGTATCCTTGCTAATCTGATTATCAAACGGAATCACCACAGAACCACACTTAATAAGTCCCATTCCCGATGCGGTATTGGTTACGAATCTTAGCTGTGCCTCTGATACCCCGATAACTTCCGCCATCTTGGAACTGTCTGTATTCGCCTGTTTTAAGAGTGCTACAAACTCTGAGTTTGCAAGCATTGTTGTTGCTGTATAGTTCTGCAACAGATCTACTACGTTCTGCGTGATACCAGTACAAAGACCTCCCTGCTTTCTTACTTCTTCCAGAGCTGCTGCAGATATTTTGCAGAATACTCGGAATTAAGTAAGACGTGAAACTCATCAATATAGAGCCATGTTGCCTTGCCTCTCTTACCATTCTCAACAATCCTGTTCTGAATAGACTCCATCATGACAAGCATTGTGATAGGACTAAGCTCCGTACCAAGATCTCTGATACCATAAACTGTGAATCTGTTGTCTACATCCACATTTGTCTGGTGATTGAAGATGTTAAGCGAACCATTTACGAAAAGCTCCAAAGACAATGCAATGTCCTTTGCCTCGTCCTCCGGCTGTGCCATAAGGATATCGTAAAAATCGCTCATCACCGGAATATACTTCTCTTTGCTTCTTGCAATGTCGATATACAGCTTTCTTACACAGCGGTCAATGATTGACTTCTGTCTTGAATTTAAGCTGTCTCCGATACACTGCTCACAAAGACCAAGCATGAACTCACCCTTTTCTCTTACCATTCCCTTGGAATCATTCGGATCAAGATGTCATTCATCCATTCTTATCTGCATTATATAATTGTTTCTATAATAAACGGGATTACTCCCGGAACTAAAATTAGTCAGGCTTTCCCTGATGTGTGTTGCTGCTGTGACCACCTCCTTTTAGGGCATAAAAAAAGCACCTTAACCTAAATTTCTTTGGCTAAAGTGCTCTTTCTTTATATAACTCTAATTAATCCTATTTTTACATGTTATCTATATATATTCCCGTTCGTACAGCATATCTTCCACTAAATGAATATTGTAGCCTTGCCAGAACTGCCGTCTGAATTAATCCTGTGCACTCATATACAAATAATGGCACTACTGAAACAAATACACCCATTAAAGATATACTGCTACATATAGCACTTGCGGTATAACTTTGAGAAAGTACCAGACTGACCGCAAGCACAATTGAACACATAAATTTTACAATCTTTGTTTTTGCCATACTTTTATCCTCCCATGTTTTGATTCAGTTTTTCTTGATTCCAATAAAAACTTAATTTTACTAGCAAGCCTTTTCTTTCCACATCTATAGTTGCATAAAGTTCATCACCTCCATAAACATAAAGCTCATCATCAACCGATTTCCATACAACATTTATATCACTTAAATTGTAAGCTCTAAATATAAATACATTTTCTTCCACAATTTGTTTTGATATTATTTCTATGTCTTCTGTATTTTTTACATAATACTCTAGTATAAAATCACCATTATGCTTATAGTCATCTTCCGCATAAATAACATTACCCTCAAAATAATTTTTTTTGCCCAAATACAATTCTAAGGAGTTCATTCCATAATCAAATGTATGATCCACCCTGATGCCGAACCCATCATTGTACACAATATTCCAAAAAATACCACCCAAAATCCATAGATAAAATAAAATTTTTTCTTTTTGCATTTTTTATCTCTATATCTGCCAAAGCACATTACATGCGTTATCTGATGTGCGAAGAAGAACGTTAAAAATAATGATAGCGCTAAATAGTAAACTTTCAAATTGTTCTCACCTCTCATCATGCATAATATATTCATTTAGTTATTCATATATTTCTCTGTATAAAAACCATAATAATTATTATACAAAAAAATTTAATTCTAATGTTGAAAAATATTGTTTACTTTTTTTTGCTTCTATTTGTAAATGACAAAATAATTTTGTACACAATAATATAAACTAAAATCAATATATAGTATCGTGAATCACGAACTGTTCCAATAGCAATAAAAAATATAGTAGTCAATATAATTAGTATTGAAAAAACAGTAAAAATAATTTTTTTTCATAAATATCTCCTATCGAAATTGTAACCCTTAATTGCATAAAAACGTTATACAACAATTAATGTGTTCATTCTACTTATTCTTTAAATTTAGTTGTACGCTTTACTTACCTAAAATATCAACGAATTTAACATCATTTTCATTTACATAGACACAGTATAACATAATTCCTGTGCCTATGCGATATCATTTAATGCTTATTCCGATATGAACTCATCTTCTCCACAGTTACCTCCGCATAAAAGTAAGTAAGAATCGTTGCCTTCGGAACTCCTGCAGCAAGTGCTTTCTTCACCTCTTCCTTCTGCTCCGGTGTATATGACCAGTGTAGCATTCTGTTTGTGATGGTATCCTCCCACTTAGGCTTTTCCCTCTCAGGATTCCTTACAGGCTTAGCTCCAGTACTTCCATTAGACGCATTGGCACTTTCTGCAGCATCAGACTTCTGCGATTCATCGACATACTCAAGCTCATTTGCTTGCTCCCTGTCAATCTTTGCCTTCTGCTCTGCTTCATCCTGCATTGAGAATCTTCTGCTTAATTCCGCATCACCAAGCATCATAAACTGCTCATAGGTAAGAGAATCTATATACACATTCTCGCCCTTATCCTTCAGTTTTTCATAATACTTAACTGCCTTATCTGACAGAATCTCAAATGGTGGACCGATAAGATTATCTGCTCCCATTATCTGATGAACATAAGGCTCTCCCTTGCCATCTGCTGTCTGGTTAAACATCGGATGATTGAATGGTATGAACTTATTGTCCATGATAGGAACAAAACCACGGATAAAGATAATACACTTTTTGTTATCCAGCTTTCTGACCTCATCGGGTGTAAACAGTTCTCTTCCTAATACATCATAGTTTCTTGAAGAGCTTCCCTGTCTGCCCTTAGTCTCACCGCTTGACTTCTTATCAATTGTACCTTTTCCAAGCAGCTCCGACACATACTTATGCGTACTCTGCTCATTGCCTCCAAGATAAATGAAAGTATCGCAGTTGCCTGGAATGGTTTCCCAAGTATCTTTGAAAAGTGCCTTTAACTGGGCAAAGTTCTGAATGATGATAATACTTGAAATCTCACGGCTTCGCATAGTACTTAACAGCGAACAGTAGTCATCCGGCAATGCGACATTCGCAAATTCATCTAACATGAATGTCACATGGATTACCTCCTGCCTCACAGTGCCAACCTTATAGAACTTTCCTTCATACTCAAGTACATCACCGAAAAGTGCCGGAGTTGTTGTAATCTCCTTAACACCTGTGACAAATACCTGAGAGATTGTTTTCATCATTGACCATCCATGATCAATGCCGATTACTTCTAACTTGTTATTCATGTTCCTGTCTCTCCTTCCCTTCCGTAATATTTGCTTCCATATCCTGCTCATCTGTATCTTTTCTCCCTTCCTCTTCCATAAGCTGCTCAATAAACCTCTCTGTTCTGGACGACATTGCAACTAATGAATATAGAAAAACCAGGATGATACTTATTCCGACCAACACTACAATCCAACATAGCTTCATGTAAATACGCCTCCATCCGTAGATTCTTCTAAGAGACACTTACAATTTGCCTGACATTTTCGTGCCAGTCTTTGGAAATAAACACATTTCAAACATTCGTGCTCTGCCATAAATAATGCTTTCTCATTTCTGGCTACAATCTTTCGGTAACGCTTTTTCAAATAAGAAACATCATATAAATCCTGCTTGATTTCATTCATGGCATTTTGCTTCATTATCGCTGTGTTCAGTGAATTAATGTAGCTGACGAACTTTTCCTCAGTGCTTATATCCACACCTTTAAAAGTTAATTTCATTCACTACTTACCTGCTTTCTACACGGCTCATGCCATGTAGGTGTGCTTTTTTCCCATTTGCCTGCACACATAGGAATTACAGATAAGCCGCATCTGCGTTTACGACGCATTAAGTTAAATTAAATAATGCTATCCTCTCTACCGCCTTTTCGAGAGCCAGGAAGTTCCCTTTGAACACCTTCATAGTTTATTATCCTTCCGCAACAGTATTGACTACCCTTACTCGCTCCACTTTCATTTCTCAATCCTTCAGCACTCTTCGTAAGTATATTTGATTTCCATCAGGTATCTGAACCGGAATTATCACTATATCTGTAATTGTTATTCAATTGTATGAGCTGCTTTGCAACTCGCAGGATTATGATATAGCAAAATTTTGAATCCTTGAACTTCGCCAAAAGAAGTATTTTCAACATATCTATTCTTTTTATGTTAGTCCTCATTTGTGGTCTGTTCGCATTTTTATTATATAGTCCACATTTGTGGTTGTCAATATATTTTCAAAATAATGTACCACTTTTGTGAACTCTGTGTTAAAATATTCATATCAATTTGTTTGAGGTGATTATTAATGGATAATAGACATTCAATTGGAAGTAAAATTCAAAAATATAGAAAATTAAAAGATATGACACAGGACGAATTATCAAAACAGTCCGGTATTTATTTATCTACCATAAAGAAATATGAAAGCGGTGAACGCAATCCAAAACCAGATCAACTTCAAAAAATAGCTGAAGCTCTTGGCATTAGCGTAACTGTATTTCTTGATTACGATATTAATACCGTTAGTGATGTTCTTTCTTTGGTTATGAAGCTTAATGAACAATCTTCATTGAAAATATCTGCTGATAAGGATAAAGATGGCAACTACATCCCCAGCAGCATACACATGACATTTGAAGATTCACAAATAAATGAAGCTATTTGTTCTTATCTAAATTGTAAACAACAGATGGATTTAATTTCCTATGAGGATAATGATAAAGCTGTGATTGAACAGCAAAAAGAATTTTATGATGATAAGATTAACAGATTGCTTTTATTTAATGAACGTATTAAAAAAATCCGCTAAATTGCGGATTTTTCTTTGCTAGGACTCTTTTATAATACTTCTCTTTACATATCCTGAGTAGTTTATCCACTACTCAAATAGCTTTGGTAAATCGTTGGTAAAATCTACTGTAACATCCCCAAAACACTGTAAACTCAAGTATTTTTAATCAAGGTTAGTATATTGCCGTGGCAAACCATGAGCACTTTAATTTTATCTTGCATATCTTCGTTTTTCCTTGTATATCCTTTATTTTCCTAGGTTTTATCACACTTTCACGACATCTAACCTAGTGTACCTATCCTAGCATAAAATCGCATATTTTACCATATCTCGGTAAGTAAAATGAGTACAAATCTAGGTATAAACCCGATTTGTACTCATTAGTACTTTTTCCCTATGCCATTTATTTCCTTACTTGGCACACTTTTTCATTTCTTTTTCTATCCTTTCAAGCCTCTCCATTTCTCTCTGTGCATCTTCCAACTTAAGGTGTGTATACACATTTGAGGTAAGTCCGCAAAACTCGCCTATTCTCAAGCCTGTTCTAAATAATATAAACATCCCATCGTAGCACTCACTGAAATGTTCATCCTGTTGAACAAACCTTAAAAACTCCTTTTCTTGTTTTGATGTTACCGCATCTCTTTTTACTGAATCATCAATTAGAAAATTATGCAGTTCAAAATCAAAAGGATTTTTTCTGATTAGGTCTGCCTCATAAGCCATCTGAAAAGCAGGTCTTACTACTCCACGTATTGTATGGATACTGCTATAGCTCTTTCCATCCTCCGACTGTAATTTTATTAACCAAGCCTTTGCATCTATCGTGTTGATATGATTAATCTTCTGACTTCCAAAGCTGTCTCTTTTTAATACATTAACCACTGTTTTATATCCAGCGGCTGTGGTAGGTCTGACATTGCGCTTTTGCTCCAAATATTTCTCTACCAGTTCTAATACTGTCATATCTCCACCGGATAACGAAATACCATTTGCCAAGTCACGCTCTAGCAATTTTTCCTTTTCTCTAAGCGATAAGTCTGGCTTTTTTCCCTCTGGCATTTTATCATGTCTTTCCAGTTTCCAGCTGTATACAAATATTCTTTTTTTGAAATTGGATCTAACGTGCTGAATAAATATCTCCCATCTGCACGTTGCTGTTCTCCTATACGTAATATGCGATTCTTATTGTCTCTTCTTTTTTCACTCATGGTTTATCCTCCAAACTCTAATACACTCCCCACCATTGGATGGGGATTGTATCGGAACTACATATATTTTGCAAGGTATTTTTTGCTTTTATATAGAGCCTGTCTCATCAATAAACTGCTCGAATATCTTACGTTTAATAAGTATCTTATTTCCTACCATAAGTATGTAGTCTGCATTTGAATCGTCCGACACCAACCTTCGGAGATTTTTCTCACCTATGTTGAAGTACTTTACTGCTTCTTTAATGGTGAGATTATATTTTTCATTAATTGCTAAATTATCTTTTTCTATATCCATACGATACAAAAATCCTTTCTTTTGTATCGTTATCCTTTTCATTTATTTCACAGCTTAGCAATGCGCAAACATATGCTAAACCGTGAAATTTGTCGTTTAGTCTTTTCTCTTAAGAAGAGAATGTAAACCTTTTCTTCTTTTCTGTTGTATCAGTCAAGAACTCTTTCTTGACCTCATCCATAACAGACTGTATTGCACTCATCATCTCATTGACTTGAGCTGTCGTATATGAATAATACTTTTTGTTTGACAGCTTCTTCATATCACCTATTGATGATATGATTTTAGATGTCTGCGCCTCTGCTCTTTCTATGAAACGCAGTGCCTTTGCAAAAGATTTACGAGAATTACATAAAAAAGATTCCAATACTGGAAGTTATGATACTGTTTTTGATGAATTCATGGATACCTGTGAGGAAGTCCAGAAAGCAGACAGCATAACACAAAAGCAAATGCTGACATACAGTAAACTTTTTCAAATGAATTTTACGAAAATGGATCCTTACGAATTCAAGACTTTTATGGATATTGTGGAACGTTATTCGACAGCATTCAAATCTGCAAAAGGAAACGGACGTGGCAAAAAGAAGAGAAAATAGCGGTTTACCGCGTGTATGGATAGCAGACCTCGTCTGCGCAAGGCATAGCCTTGACCGGGATTTATCCCACAACTCCCGAAATAAAATGAGGGCGCACATCACCTGCCGTATGGGTAGGTATAGAAGTGCGCCCTTAGTGACTAAGGGATATATTATATAATTATTAAAATAATAAATTAGCTATCAATCCATATTTTTTAAGCATAGAATATTTTTTCTTTTTCAAAAAAGCTTTTTCCCCCCAATAAAAATATCGGCAATTCTG
>ENA-OQHA01000384-OQHA01000384.1-human-gut-metagenome-genome-assembly--contig:-NODE-384-length-22631-cov-2.127044_pt1 | contig 22631 bp, 31 predicted proteins | sample MGYA00242558_ERZ504707 | MGnify/ENA primary metagenome ERZ504707 (study PRJEB26092, sample SAMD00036197) | human gut metagenome | host: Homo sapiens | study: EMG produced TPA metagenomics assembly of...
TTAAGCAGTAATCGGCTGTTCATGTTACGTCATTGCTACAAATCTTTCTTTCCATATCATTTTGAATCCAACCCGGGCAGATTTTCTTCAAAATCATGGTGAAAGTGCTTCGTTTCTGTGTTGGGAAAATGAACGGAAACACTTGATTTTACTGACTTTCTTCAATGTAACCTTATTATAACGTCCTCCCCATACCCACTTCCTCATTCGGATACTCGTCAAATCCCGGTACTTTTTCGCTCCACGTCTCAGATACGCCTTCACCTTTTCCCCATATAGATATGGATCGTTTCCTCTCACAATCCCCCATTCCATCAAAAGCGCTGCACTTCCTGTCACAAATGGCGTGGCAAAGGATGTTCCTGTAAATGCCGCATATCCTCCGCCCACTGTTGTTGTCATAACTTCCACTCCCGGTGCCACAAGATCCGGTTTCACCATATTTGTAAGTCTGGTAAATCCTCTTCCCGAAAAATCCGCATATGCAAATGTCCTTGCGTCATATGCTCCTACGGATATTGCACGCTGGCAGAAGATGGAATTGTGAGCGTCGTAGCATCTGTTGGAAACAAGAATCCTGTTCCACGATTCAATACATTGTCGCTTGGAAGCCACATTTCATATTGTCCTGTCACAATCTTCCCGGCACTTAGAACAATTCTCCATATTCCTTCTGTCAGATAACTTTCTACCGGAAGCAGATCTATATAGATTTCCTGGGAAATGCTGTAAGGACTTGGTTCCCCATAATAAAGCAGTATTTCTGTCTGACCAATTCGGAAGCGATGTGGTCCCAATATCTCCGGTACCGGTCCGACCCGCACTCCCGATGGATTGATGATCGAAATCTCTATTTGATCCGTATATTCTTTCCATATCTGGATACTCATCGATGACTGTCTGCTCTGAATTGCAAGCTGGATTGTCTCTTCTCCTTCTGAAATAATTCTACCGGAAGTATGCCCGGCACTTGCCGCTTCATTTCCGGTTCCGATGCAAAATACACTCTTCCATATATTGGACACATCATCGATATACCGCTCCAGAAGTGTCGTCCCGTCATGTCCGCCGTATGTATTCCCAAAACTGATATTCACAGCTACAGGCATCCGAAGCTCCAGTGCCTTTCTTATTATATAATCGATCCCCATCATTAGCTCTGTCGTTCTTGGGAATCCTTCCTGTATGGGATTACCAAGTTTTACAACGATCAATTCACTCTGCATGGCAACTCCGGCATAACGTCCTCCACTGTTGCTTCCATTTCCTGCTGCTACTCCCGCCACTGCCGTACCGTGTCCGGAAATGTCCTGGCTTCTCACAAGCCTTCTCTGTTCTGATACAGTTTGTGCATTTAATGCTTCATCTATTTGTCCTTTCGTATACTCCACACCGATGCTGTATCCAACCGGTGCTGTTTCCCCATCTGCCGGATTCAGAGACTGATCCCACAGATACCGAATCCTCGTGCTTCCGTCCGCATTTCGAAAATCTATATTCGCATAATCGATTCCCGAATCTATGATTGCAACCAATATTCCCTGTCCATACAGAGAAAGGCGTGTATCCTGTACCGCATTGATACAAGACACACGCCTTCCTTCTGCTGCCTGAAAGAACAGCCGTTTTGGTTTTTCTACATATTCAACTTCCGGAATTTCCGATAAGATGTCGATTCTGGATTCTGTAATTCGGATGACTGCATATTCATTTTGAAGTTCTGTTACTTTGGATGCTATCTTCCTGACTCGATCCAGATTTACGGAATATTTGATGATCAGATCCCATTCCCGGTCAAGCGGATCATATCCAACATTTAAATTCAAGGATTTTTCCCGCTCATCTTCCGCGGAATTCAGTGCAAGATTTAAAAGATTTTCTAGTTTCTGACTGGTCATACATTAACTCCAGATGCTTTTGTTATTAATATATGTGCTTTGTAAGCCATAGGGGACACTGAAAAAGCCACTTTTTTACGTCCCCTATGCGTCATCACTTCTCCCAGCACTCGCCCCACTGCCCCGGCAAAATCATTAATATTCTGAATCTGCACCAGTTCTCGGTCGAATATCTCTCTTGCTGCCTCTCTGGATTTTGCACTTCCCATGAAGATTCCTATGACCTGGATTCCTTTTGCTTTAACCTCTGAACTTCCCTTGCTGTATCCTCTATTGCCGGCTGGTCAGTATATTCCTTGTTCTTATAAAAAGCTCCCTCACCGATATTCTGGTCGTCCATAGGGTTTGCATCCGTCAGTACAAGTAAAATTCTTTTTGCTTTCTTACTTGCTTCCATCAAATATCCTGCTGCACGCAGAGCCAGTCCGTCCCGGTTATTTCCTGCCGCAACATATCCGAATAATTCATTTCCAACCTGTTCTTCTTCATAATCTTTAAAGATCCGCATCACCGTAAAGCCCCGGATACTGCAATAGGAATATATCTGTGCCGGTATTCCACACTCTTCCAGACTTTCTGCCAGGACATATGCCTGCGCCGCAATCTGTTCCTGCATCTGCTTTCTGGAAGACGATGCATCGATCAGCATATCGACTGAAAATCCCGGAATCTCCACTTCTTCTTTCCGTTCGAATACTCTTGGATTATCCAGATAAACTGCTTTCCATACTTCTCTCGGATTGATCTTCCCGTGCGTTGCCATTTCTGGAAATGTCTCGTCCTGTGTCTCCAGACAGATGCGTAATTTCTCTGTAAGTTTTCTTATACTGTTTCTGTATATTGCACGATTCTTCTCATAATACTGTTTATTTCTCTCATATTGCTGGGCAGATTCTTTTTGAAATTCAAGGATTTCCTGTCGTTCTCGTTTTCTTTCTATTTCCGAAAGTTCTTTTAATTTTGTTTTGCTCTTCTGCTTTTCTTTCCATCCTGATCTTCCTCTTGTAAAGATACATGACAATTCTTATGTTTATCCACACATATCTCCCGCTCTATTCTTTCCTGCTCAGTCTGCGGTACATATTCTTGCCAAAGCAGGCTTCTACATATATTCTTGCCTCCCCCGGATCATTTTTTAATGAGAACTGCACCAGATAATGCTTTGACCGCTCTATAACTCCTGTTTTTTCCTCACTGCCAACGTCTTTATCTTCATAATGCTTCGCCCGTACATATGTGCACTCACTTTCCAACAGAATGGAATGCTCCGGCAACTTCTGAAGAAAATAAACACCTTTTTTTTCGCAACTTTGACGGACGATAAGAAAAATATTTCCACAGATTCTCTCGTGTCTGTTCCAGAATCTCATCCGTTGTCATCTCTTCCGTATAGTAAAATGCATGCAACAGTTCTTCCTCTTCTGTAGTTAGTTCGGATGGCTGTCCCAAAATTTCTCTGCAATGTGCATTCCGGATTTGTTCTATCCTTGCATATTCTTTATAATTCCTGTAACGGTTCAGATTATCCAGCGCATACTCCCTTCGCAGTTCTTCCATTACTGATCTTATTTTTCTTTCTTTTTGGTACAATGCATTCTCAAGTCCGATCCAAAGAAGACCTTCATACAGTTCCCGGTCTTTTCCTCCCAGCTGATTAAAAAAATCATCTATTTTCTCCTGATCGTACCATTTGTAAGTCAGACCGATAATCAGATTCAGATACATATCTGCCGTTCCGTTCGATGCAAATGCAAGGAAAAGTGGTTCAAGTTCATAATTTTCTGCCGCCGCCCATATAAAATTGCATGCCCTTTTTGCTTCTCTTAATTCTTGTTCTTCTATTTCCGCCATGCTATAACACACTACTTTCCTGCTACTTCACAAACAAATCTTTCTTCACCGTTTTCTTCGAGATTCTTGTACGGATCGTATCACGAATCAGGGTCTGTTCATAGGTATCAAATGTTTTATTGGTAATTCCCATATCCAGTGCCGTAAATATATCAAGTCCTTTTTCCATCAGACCGACTGCTCCTAAGAGACCACGCAGATCCAAAGCCTTGGAAGATATCTCTCCATTTTCACATTTCTTATGTAATTCCAGAAACATAAATGTCAGTTCTCCTGCTCCTTCTTCCCTGATATCCGGATAATGCTTTCTTATTAATTTAATCAGACTTTCCTTTGAAATCATCGGCATCTGGATTACGACAAATCTGGATACCAGTGCTTCATTCAGTTCTTTTGTACCCGCATATCCGTAGTTCATCGTTGCAATGAATCTTGTCGCCGGATGTAATTCCATACGTTCGTATCCTGGAACATCAATCGTCCGCCGGAAGTCCAGTGTCGCATGAAGTACTGCCATTGCTTCACTTTTGCCATGTTGATCTCATCTAATATGGCAAATCCACCGGCTTTTGCCGCTGTATACACCGGCCCCGGTCTGAAAGATACCTCTCCCCCACGGAATGTATCCATACCAATCAATGAAGCTGCATCCATATTCACATGAAACGACACATCCCACCGTGGTCTTGCAAATACTCCCGCCAGATTCTCTGCAAACAGACTCTTTCCCGTTGCTTTCGGACCTGCCAACAGAATATTCTCTCCACACAAAATTGCGGTAATTGCCTGCTCCCAGACTTCTTTTCCATAGTAAATTGTTCCAGTTTCGGAATTCTTGAACCATATTCTTGTTCTACCGGGTATGTTTCCTATATTCTGTTATCTCACGGATCAGATCATCTCTGATTCCAAGTTCTCTTAATTTTTCCAGCAATTTCTAAGGCTCCCTTTCTGAAATGTTGTTATTTATAGATATACACTATCCACTTCTCCATATTTTATTACTTAAAAATACACGAATCAAAGATTTTCCCTTTTTCTTACAAACTGCAGGAATTTCTTCACCGCTACCGAAGCATTTTACTTATATTCTATTCTACTATATAATAAAAAACAAGAAAACTATTACATAGGAGGAATCGCCGATTATGTCGACAAAAAAGCCAATCTGATTCTTACAACCTGCTCTATGGCATGGGGAACTTCTTATATATTTATGAAACTTGGAATTGAGGGACTTTCCCCTCTGATGCTGATGGCTCTGCGTACAGGAATCGCATTTCTGATTCTGGTACTTATATTTTTCAAAAGGTTACTGAAAGTTAATAAAAGACTTTTACTCTACAGTGCCATCACCGGCTTTCTGCTTTTTACAAACCTTACGCCCATCCTTTACGGATTAAATACGATCACTGCTTCTCAGAGTGGATTCATCCTCAGCACCACCGTTGTGCTTGTTCCGGTCATTCATGCAGTTATTTCCCGGAGACTTCCGGAGCACCATGTCAGGCTTGGAATCATTATCGTTATTGATCGGAATGGTACTGATCAACGGCGGTGATATATTTGCTGTCAAGCCCGGAACGCTGCTTTGTATGCTTTCGGCTTTCAGTTATTCAATCAATATTGTATTAAACAGCTATTTTACCAGACAGGTAGATCCACTTGCACTCGGAGTCTACCAGCAGGGCTTTACCTGTCTTTATTCCATAATCGGTCTGCTGGTGTTCGGATCCCCGATATTTCCGAGCACCGCGTTGGACTGGATCTCCGTTCTCGGACTTGCTCTCCTGTCCTCAGCTTACGGATTCGTTGTACAAACTGTTGTGCAGCAATATACAACACCGGAGAATACCGGATTTCTGTTCTCCCTGGAACCGATCTTTGCAGCGATTTTTCCTTCATCTTCCTGCATGAGAAGCTCACAAAGATGGGATATCTCGGGGCCATTTTCATTCTTGCAGGAGTGTTTACCGCTATCGATGCCAAAAGTACGGTAATGGAATTAATCACCGGAAAATCCGTTGCAGAAGTTACATCCAAAAGATAGCAGAAAATCCGTTGTCTTGTCATGATATGCTCCCTTTACTGAAAATCCAGTAAAACAGGAGATGCCATTGACTGACAACGGATTTTTATCTTTTCTACAAAATCTCTGCTTCTAATTTTCTATAAATCGCATCTGCAAGAATCTTATGACTCTGTCCATCCATATGCTCCTGATCTGCTTCCGACGGACTCGCATAATCTGCTGCCCGCATGAATCGTTTGCCATACTTTCCGGCCACTTTTTCATATACCGGTTCTAATTTCTTTGATACTTCTACGGATCTGGCGAAAATTCCTGATCATATCCGTCCTGCCATACCTTTTCTCCCAGATAGATCGGAGATATCACAAGAACCTTCATCTTATCTGCATACTGATTGATCTGCTCCAGTAACCTGGCAATTCCTTTTCCGATGATTTCTGCTGACGCTCCGAATATAGTTTTGCAGTCATTCGTTCCAAGCATCAACACGACTGCATCCGGCGTGTGCGTCTCCAATAATGTCGGAAGCAATTCTGTTCCCCGTCTTCCCAGGCGAAGCGGATCTTCAAATATGGTCGTTCTTCCACACAGACCTTCCTCAACAATTCTAATATCTCGGTCCGCCAGTTTTTCCTGTAAGATTCCGGTCCATCGTTCTTCCCACGAAAAACGCTTTCCAGTCTCTCCATCTAACCCCCACGTATTCGAATCCCCAAAACATAATATCTGTTTCATTACTTCCTGCACCTGCCTTCTGAGCTTTTCTCTTTTAATAACTTGAGTTTAACACCGTTTTCCTATTAACTCAATATGTTTTATATGTTTTCTATGTTTTTGCTTTTCATTATGCTTTCTTTTATGTTATACTATCTTATAGTTTATTCGTACTGAACGCACAAGGAGGAATTATCATGGAGGAAAGATTAAAACAACAACTTGATTTCATTCTCGAAATTGATAAAGAAAAGAATATATTACGACAGACCCACCTCTCCGGACACGGAAGGCGCGAAAATGATGCAGAGCATGCCTGGCATATGGCAATCATGCATACCTGTTAAAAGATTATGCCAATGAACCCGTCGATATCGCAAAAGTTATGATCATGTGCCTGATCCATGACATTGTGGAAATTGACGCCGGAGATACTTATGCCTACGATACAGAAGGATTAAAGACGCAGAAAGCACGTGAAGATGCTGCCAAAGAACGGATTTTCTCACTGTTACCAGAAGATCAGAAAAAAGAACTGACTGCACTCTTTGATGAATTCGAAAATTACCGGACACCGGAATCCAAATTTGCACATTCCCTGGATAACCTGCAGCCATTGCTTCTCAATAACAGTAACGGCGGTGGCGACTGGCGTGAGCATCAGGGTTACTTCCGAACAGGTATACGGAAGACAACGGAAAACGCAGCTGGGATCTGAGACTTTATATAAAGTAACAGACCAGATACTCAAAGAAAATATAGAGAAAGGAAATATTAAAGAATCATAAGCAACGTTTTTCTTTCTACAGGACCTGCCACCGGCAGTCCCTGTAGAATACATAATAAACAAAACACCATATTATTTTTCTATTAATACCTTTTTCATCTGCAATTTTATAAATCTTTCTGCTGCTTTCACCTGTATAATAATGCCAGTAGCGATATACACTTTACTATACCTGATTCCAGATTTTCTCAATCCGCCCACTTCATCATCCAGTTCCTCAAGAATGTATTCTTCCCCTGCCCACTGCAATCTATCATAAACATCATCCAAAGCTGCAGCTGTTCTGCTTCTCATAAATGATTTTATAAATGCAGGACAATCGTATCCTGTTTTTAAAGCCAGTTCGAATAAGCGTCCCTGTATATCACAAAGCTGTCGTTTTTGAAGTGTAAGATTAAGCATATTGTCCACCTGCCTCTAAGATTTCATCAAAAAATCGTCCTTCATTAATTTCCTGTTCTTCAATAATTTTAATATTTTTGCAGGCTTTTTCTGCAAGTATTCTCTCCTATAATATTAATTTCTTCCTGCTCTCTATCAATTTAAAATAGAAAACGCCATAACCACAATCCCAAGAACCACTAATATCACACCTGTCGCCCGGTTCAATGTCTTCGGTGTTGCCTTATTCGCAAATACTGCCGCAATCCTTGCCCACAACAGTGTAAACATAATACATAAGATCCACACCGCTATATTCGGCATTCCCCCGATTGCAAAATGCGAAACTGCACCGGTAAAGGCAGTAAATGTCATGATGAACACACTCGTTCCTACCGCCGTCTTAAGCTCATAGCCCAGGACAGAGGTCAGGATCAAAAGCATCATCATACCGCCTCCGGCACCGATAAATCCACAGATAAATCCGATCATGACACCACAGATTAACGACTGCACTGCACGTTTCTTCGGCGATACTTTTTCCATGGCTTCTTTTGTTGTCATGACAGGTTTTACGATGAACTTAATGCCGAGCAAGAATGTCATAAATACCGAGAAATTTCCCATCGTTGTAGATGGTACCAGACTGGACACATAACTTCCCACAACGGTAAAGGCAAGTACGCTGACCATCATGATCAGACCATTCTTCACATCCAGATTCTTATTCTTTCCATATGTATAGGCAGATACTGCGCTTGCAAGTACATCTGATGAAAGTGCAATTCCGACTGCCATATATGGATCCATTCCAAGAAATGTGATCAGCATCGGACTGATCACTGCCGCCGCACTCATTCCTGCAAATCCGGTTCCGAGTCCGGCTCCCATCCCCGCGAAAAATGTTACGATAATCATTAATATTGTATTCATCTAGTTCTTTTCCTCCAACATCTTCTCTATATTCGCTTCCATATGCGCCATTCCTTTTGAAGTGCTTTTCTTGTATCTTCATCCATTCCTTCAAATAGTTTTTCAACGAACGACTGCTGAAGTTTCTGTTCTTCTTGGATAATCTCTTTTGACTTTTCTGTACAGATCAGATTGACTTTTCTTCGGTCACCTTCTACACTTTTCCGCTCCAGATAGCCTTCATTCACAAGTTTATCCACATTTACCGATACAAGATTGGCTTTAATTTTTCGTATTTCTACGATGTCTCTGGCAGTTTTGTATTCTGGGTTGTTCGCCAGGAAAAGTAAGATGTCAAATGCGGTCTGTGGAATATTCAGCTCATGGCATAACGGTTTGCAGGTCTCACTGTATGCCTTTGACAGCTTTTCTGCAAATTCGATTCCTGTGTTCATATATGTAGGTCTCCTTTTTATTTCAATTTTGAACTATTCATTTTTGTATTAATATAACACTTAGAAATAATTTTGTAAAGTACTATCTGATATGCACTTATATGCCAGTGCAAAGCAAAAGCCTTCCGAGTACCGACTCAGAAGGCTTTCCTGCTCTTTTAAAAATGAGCTGTTTTATTTCGATTACTATATTTCCATCATTCCGGACATAACACATCCTCCAACTGCTCCACATTTTTTCATATCATTCCACTGTTCTTCATCGAACTTTATTCCGCCTATTCCATACACCGGAATGCTGACTTCCCGGCAAACTTCTTTTAAAAATCCCAATCCTCTTGGCGGTAATCCCCTCTTACAATCTGTCGCATAGATATGCCCTGCTGTAAGATAGGAGCTCCCAATTGCTCTGCTTCTTTCGCTTCTTCTACAGAATGTATAGAAATTCCAATCTTTGTAAATTTTTTCTTTTCTTCATCAGCTATTTTTTGCAAAATCGGAAGTGGCAGATGTACAGATGTACATCCCAGTTCTAATGCAGTCCTCCAGAAATTATGAAGAATACAAGACACCTGATAACGGCTGCAAATATTCATTACTTCTTTTGCCAATGTCCCATATTCCTCTTCTGTCAAATCTTTTTCTCTTAAGATCACAGCTTCCGGATGTATCTTGCAGACTCTTTCTATCTGCTCTAAAAACGGGCGGTTGCATAATTTCCGATTGCTGACTGCAATGATTTTAAAGTCCTGATTGTTTACAGATTTTATCACTGACAACTCCTTTCAGCTGTATTCGGCATGTTTTTAACCCAAGATGCTTCCTGTTACACATAGATATAATCACTCATCACCGGCTGAAGATTGTGTTTCAGAAGTGCCTGATAGACCTCATCCACCGAACGTCCATCCGAGATTTCAAACTGATCATCACCCTTATCTTCAATATCCTCCACATGGCTTCCGATTCCGGTACTTACACCGGCAGAGATCTTCGTTGCCGCAATGCTCACCAGATTATCGCGGACTCTTTCACATTCTCTTGTCGAAATCGTGATGCTTGCAAATGGCATAAACAGGCGGTATGCACACACTACCTGCAGAAGCTGCGGCTCATGCACATCCATCGGATTGATCCGGTCATTATTGATGATCGGACGAAGTCTCGGACAAGAAAATGCGATCTCTGCATGTGGATATTTTCTCTGTAATAAGTAAGCATGATATCCGGTCGCAAATGCATCTTTTCTGAAATCATCCAACCCCAGAAGTGCTCCGAATCCGACTCCGCGCATGCCGCCTTTCAATGCTCTTTCCTGCGCATTTACACGATATGGATAGATTCTCTTATGTCCGGCAAGATGAAGTGTCTCATATTTATCTGAGTTATATGTCTCCTGAAATACCGTTACATAATCTGCCCCACATTCATGCAGATATGCGTATTCGTCTGAATTTACCGGATAAACCTCCAGACCAATAACTTTAAAATATTTTCTGGCGATCTTACATGCTTCACCGATGTATTCTACTGTAGATTTGTTACGGCTTTCTCCTGTCAGAATCAGGATTTCCTGCAGACCTGTCTCTGCGATCGCCGCCATCTCTTTTTCGATCTCTTCCGCATTTAACTGTGCACGGTTGATTTTGTTATGGCAATTAAAACCACAGTAAATGCAATAGTTCTCGCAATAATTTGCGATATAGATTGGTGTGAACATATAGACACTGTTACCAAAATGTTTTCTCGTCTCGATCTGCGCTGCCTGCGCTATTTCCTCCAGAAATGGCAGTGCTGCCGGTGACAATAACGCCTGAAAATCTTCCGGTGTGCGCTCTGCATGTGCCAGTGCACGTTTTACATCTTCTGCTGTATATGTATTATAATCGTAAGCTTCCATCGCTGTTACGACCTGGTCGAGGATCTCTGATCCGATATCCTCCATACCCGGAAGATAAGTCATGTGATCGATCCGGTTCTTCTTCTGGTCCTCCAGAATCTCCTCGCTTAAAATACTTCATTAATATGTGTATCTTCATGCTTTGTTTCCATTAGTCATTCCTCCTAATCCTGCAAAAATCCTGTCAGAGGTGACGAAGCACTTGCACCGCGCTCGATCGTTCTTCCAAGTCCGGAAAGGTATGCACTTCTGCCCGCTTCGATTGCTTTCTTAAATGCTTCTGCCATCGCCGGTACATCTCCTGCTGTTGCGATTGCCGTATTTGCCATCACTGCGGCTGCTCCCATCTCCATTGCCTCGCATGCCTGGGACGGACGTCCGATTCCGGCATCTACGATGATCGGCAGATCAATCTCATCGATCAGGATCTGAATAAGTCTTTTGTGCTAAGCCCTTTATTTGATCCGATCGGTGCGCCAAGCGGCATGATACATGCTGCACCGGCATTTGCAAGATCTCTTGCAGCATTCAGATCTGGATACATGTACGGCATAACCACGAATCCTTCTTTTGCAAGAATTTCTGCAGCTTTGATCGTCTCATAATTATCCGGAAGGAGATATTTCGAATCTCTTACCACTTCCACTTTGACGAAATTGCCACATCCGACTTCTCTGGAAAGTCTGGCAATACGTACCGCTTCTTCTGCATTTCTGGCTCCTGATGTATTCGGAAGAAGTGTCACATCTTCCGGAATATAATCCAGAATATTTGCCAGACCGCCTTCATTTGCACGACGGAGTGCCAGTGTGATAATCTGTGCCCCTGCTTTTTCCACACATGCTTTCACCAAATCCAGTGAAAATTTTCCTGAACCTAATATAAAACGAGAAGTAAACTCTTTTCCTCCAAGTGTAAATGTATCTGTATTTTTTATTTCTTTTTTATCCATAATCAGGACCTTCTTTCCTATTATTTTCTGCTCATGCTTTCTTATTTATCTATCTTTTTTTGTGGCATGAATCTTATGTTTCTTACCTGTCTTCCTACACATCCTCTTCTCCAAGGATCAGACGTGTGATCATATTCGCCTCATGTGCTGCACAGATTGCAACTCTTGGTGCCATCAGGCCATTTCCATACGTTGGTGCCGTCTCGCGGTCTCCGCACAGGTAAAAGTTCTTCATTAACTTCTGTGTGCGAATCGTATTACTGCTTCCGTATCCTGCCATACCGGTTGCCGATACCAGTTTCTTTTCTGGAAAATGTTCCAGTATTCCATTTACCAGCATTGCTTTTGCTTCTGGATTATCGAATGCTTCACACACAATCAGGTCGTCACAAAATAATTTCGTAAGATTTTCTTCTGTGACTTTTACGCAATCTATATCGATATCCAGATATGGATTGATCTTTAACAATAATGATTTCAGCGCATCTGTCTTATACATCCCGATATGCTCCATAAAATACTGCTGCCGGTTCAGATTCGTGATATCCACCACATCAAAATCAATCAGATGTAGATGGCCGACTCCGATTCTTGCAAGTGCATATGCCACGTTTGACCCCAATCCGCCAAGCCCGGCGATCGCAACCCTCCCCGCTGACAGAAGTTTCTGTTTCTCCGGAGAATGTCTCTCATTTAGTGCTGCCACAATCGCTTCTTTACTAAGTACTTTTTCTTTCTCTGTATTCTCCGTCATATTTTCTAATCCGGTTTCTTCCATGAATGTTAGCCTCCTCCTACGAATGTCACAACTTCCAGACGGTCGCCGTCTTTTAACATGGTATCGGAATAGCTGTATTTCGGAAGAATATCTCCATTTAACTCTACAGCGATTCTTTTTACCTGATACTGATTCTGTTCCAGATATTCTGCAACAGTCGTATCCTCTGTCAGATTGATTTCTTTTCCATTTACGATAATCATGCGTTCTCCTTTCCCGGATCATACTTTCAAAGTACTTGTCAGATAAAAAAGAGTTCACGAAGTAAATACACCCGTGGTGGTGCACCCCTTCGTGAACTCTCGTTCACTCTCAACTTATCCGATATTCTATTGTTCCTGATTTACGTCACATAGCAACAAAAAAGAGAGATACCAACTAAATGCATCTCTCCTAAAATCTACGTCATACATTCCTACGTTGGCATTATCCAAATCAGGTATATGGGTCGAAGTTCTTAACTTCCTCTCAGCCTGGTACACAAGCTCCCCGTGTTTTATCCACATGTTTAAGTATAGAAACACCTGCACGAAATGTCAACTCATTTTTTCTGATTTCTGACTTTTTTCGAAACAACTATTTTTATTCATTCTATTTATTATCAAAAGTAATATTCCGTACCATATTTCTGTTAATCAGCTGTGTTCCCTTCTTGGTATCAACCTTTACCCACTGTATATCTGCGTCCATGAGCTTTCCTTTGATTGCTCCTACTTCGTTGAACAGACTTACCGTACAATCTTTTCCCATATACTGATCTAACATTGAACCATCCATATCTTCTTCCATCCTTTCTCCATTTACGATCGTGATTACATTATTTGCCGCCTGTACTGCCATCACCGTAACCATATTCAGGTTATTAATCGCTACCATCGTTGCAACATCCATGTAGTCCACCTCCATCTTTTTTTGCAGGTCTTGTTATCAGTATATCATACTTCCAGATGACAGAACGATTTTTATTGTCTCCATAACGAATTGTACGTTTATGGCATCAGACCTTCTGTTCTGATAAATTCCAGAAATTTCCTGCCGGCGGTACCTTCACCGGTACTTATAACGGACTTGGGAAAATGGTTCTGACGTTAGCCGGAAGTACGCTCCAGATTGCACTTCGCGTAATCTTAACCTGGTTCTTCTTTCCTCATTTCGGGCTGGCAGCCCCTGCCATTGCTACCGGTATCGGCTGGCTTATGGCCAATCTGTTCTGGCTTATCTGTCCGACCAGACTTCGTCAGCAATCTCTTTTACAAGCTTAAGCTTTGCCCACTGTTCTTCTTCTGTCAGCTTATTACCGATCTCGCAGGATGCAAATCCGCACTGTGGGCTTAAGTATAAGCGGTCAAGCGGAACATATTTTGCTGCTTCGTGGATTCTTGCGATTACTTTTTCTTTGTCTTCCAGTTCCGGTGTCTTGGTTGTTATAAGTCCAAGTACGACCTTCTTATCGCCGGATACCTTTGCAAGTGGTGCAAATCCGCCGGATCTCTTGTCGTCATATTCCAGATAATATGCATTTACATTTTCTTCTCCGAATAACAAATCCGCTACGGAATCATATGCTCCGGAACTGAAGAATGTAGAATGATAATTTCCACGGCATACATGTGTATTGATCACCAGATCTTCCGGTGCCTGTGCTACTACCTGGTTATTCAGTTCCAGAAGGAGTTTCTTGTAATCTTCCAGTCTCTGTCCTGTTCTTCCGTCAGTGCAACTGCCATCTTCGCATCTCACATCCGCCCATACGCAGTCATCAAACTGAAGTTACGGCAGCCTGCTGCATACGTATTCCTGCACGAATTCACCATATGCCTTAATCACATCCTCGGCAAATGCTTCTTCCGATCCATAGATTTCTAATGTTGTATTCAGAAGCTGTGCCCGGTAAAGTATGCATAGAATTGTCCCGGTGACGGGATAGTCTGTTTTGCGACAGTATTTTCATCTTCTAATGCTTTGATGAATTTGAAATGCTCTACGAAAGGATGATTCTTTACTGAAATCTTTCCCGTCATGTATGTATCATCAATCATTGCAGCTTCTGCATCAAATGTTGTATTCCCCTCTACTGTCTTCTGATGCTCGATTCCTTCAAATCCCCACATGAAATCCAGATGCCATGTCGATCTTCTGAATTCTCCGTCTGTGATCACATGATATCCAAGTTCCTTAATCTTTGCCACCAGTTCCAGGATGCATTCATCTTCTACTACGGTCAGTTTTTCCTGTGAGATTGTCCCTTCTTCGAAATTCTTTCTTGCGTCTTTTAATTTCTGTGGGCGTAAAAAACTTCCTACAAAATCGTAACGAATGGTGTGTTCATGATTATTTCCTCCTTGCCGCCAGGGACTTAGGTTTTCTGTCTTTTTTGTTGTCCCTGATGGCTTTCTTTTATATTTTTCATATTCTTGATGATGTTCTCGATCGATGGATTTATTATAATTTGTTTTGATAAACTTGTATAATACAAAAAAAATGTGTATTTGTCATAGTTTTAAACTATATCAAATATCCCTTTCAAATCATCAACCGACTATCTACAGAAGCTGCCACCGGCAATTTTTCTTACATATTTTGACATCTATATAGCCTGCCACCGCCACCCTTTCTTGTATACTTTGGCATAAAAATCTCAGATTTCACTTCTTTATTATATCACAATCATATATCCGCTATATTAATTATAGCTTTCACTTATCTTTATCACAGTTGTATAATTTATTCGGATGAAAATATGAAAGGAAGCGCTTTATTATGGAGGAAAAAACACTTTTTCCCAGAGAAGAAAAATCAGAAATCTTATTTAAGAAAATATCTGAAGATAAATGGGCATGTGAAAAACTGATGGAAACATTCTGCAGTTATTTATTCAGTAACGATGGGGTAGACCTTCCCGATTCTCCGTCATCTACAGAATTCGCACAGGCTCTTTTTAATTCTTATCGCAATCGGGATTTATCTGCGTTTCTGATGGCTATCTGTCAGAATACAGTCTTTGATCTTTTAAGAAATGCATTCCTGATTCCCTATCGGTTCAATGCGGACGGAAACAGAATCCGATGATCATGACAGATGAAAACGGAATGTTACTTCCTGAATATAAGAGATCGATTCATGAACGGGAATACCGTCATTTCCATGAGGTATATACAGATCTCGGAGCTCCAAAGAATATTTTTCTGGCACAGGCATACCGCTACAGCCATTCTTATACATCCGACGATATGGAACCGGAACAAAACATTCTGGAAAAGAATAACGGTGTACTGTTGATCCGTGAATTACCGGATACCGTAAAATTAAAAGAAACCGAAGCAGAAGCTTATTCTGCTATTCTGGATATTGTCATAAAACTTCAGAAAGAGCTTCCTATGTCCTATGTATTCTATGGACAGGATTCTCTTGTTGAAGATAATACCCGTTATGATGAGATCGGAGTTTTCCTTCCGAATTCACATTTCTTAAAAAATCTGGAACGCCACGTTTCCAAAGCAGAGGCGATCATTTATGCAGACAACTAATTCTGACTTTATTGATATTATGGAAAAAAATCATATGGAGATTCCATGGCATGACTACGCCAATGATGACAGTAATGTGTTGATTGCAGAAGCCGGACTGATCGAGAAAGCTTCTGTCATCGGTCGTGTTGGGTTAATCATGCTCTCCTGTGGAACCGGTGCATGGCGTGTACGGACTTCCATGAACCGGCTTTCCAAAGAGCTTGGTGTAACCTGTACGGTAGACGTGGGATTGATGTCCATTGTATTTAACTGTTTCGATGGAAACGATTGTGTTTCCCAGTCGTTGAGTATTGCCAATACGGGAGTGAATACCTCCAAGCTTTACCGCATGGAACAGTTTGTAGATCATTTTCCGGAAGAAGAAGCACATATGACCGGTGAAGATATCCATAAACGACTGGATGAAATTGAAGAAATCCATGCTCTTTATTCACCTGCAAAGCTGGGGCTTGCCGCAGCTCTTGCTGCTGCGGTTTTACTTTTTTACTCGGAGGCGGACCAGTTGAGATGGCTCTTGCTTTTATTGCCGCCGGGATTGGTAATCTGATCCGTACGAAACTGATCAAACACCATTACACACTGTTTTTGAATATAGCCGTCTCTGTTTCAGCAGCATGTTTTACCTATGCAGTCTTTCTGAAACTTGCGGAACTTGTCTTTCACATTCCGGAATTTCATGAAGCTGGTTATATCTGCTCAATGCTGTTCATCATCCCGGGATTTCCATTTATTACAAGCGGGATCGACCTTGCAAAGCTGGATCTGCGTTCGGGACTGGAGCGGCTTACTTATGCAATCATTATCGTTATGGTTGCCACTTTATTTGCATGGATCATGGCTTTACTTCTGCATCTGGAACCGGCCGATTTTACGGCACTGCATCTAAGTGCTGCTGCCCGTCTGATTTTCCGTGTGATTGCAAGCTTTTGCGGAGTATTCGGTTTCTCGATCATGTTCAACAGTTCTCATTCGATGGCGGCAACGGCTGCATTTATTGGTGCCATTGCCAATACACTCCGGCTTGAACTTGTTGATTTCACACATATGCCTCCGGCCGCCGCCGCATTTATCGGGCTCTGACTGCCGGATTGCTTGCTTCTTTTATTAAAAAGAGTAATGGATATCCAAGAATCTCGCTTACCGTGCCTTCTATCGTGATCATGGTTCCAGGACTTTACCTGTACCGTGCGATTTATAATTTCGGGATTATGTCCCTGACGGATGCGGTTTCATGGTTTACTTCTGCGATTATGATTATTGTGATGTTGCCGCTTGGACTGATATTTGCGAGAATTCTGACCGATCGTACGTTTCGGTATTGTACGTAAAATCTCTCATTTTAAAATCATCAGTAGTTAACAGACATTATCGATTCTTTCGGACCGATGAACAGTCTGTTTCTGCCTGTACCGACAAAAAGGCTGGCACAAATCACGAGAATGCAATCGCAGGAAATCTTAAATAAATCCTTAGTTTCTACAAAATCAGGCACCGGAAACGAGTTTTCATTTCGCCTCCGATGCCTGATTTTTTACTTCTGCTCCTTATATTCCATCACAACATTAATAGTCTACGATAGAACTTGTATACATTTTTATTAATTATCTCTTACAGCATATGTGCTCTTAACTCTTCCGGTGTCATCTGAGACAGCATAGCCGGTGCGATATCGAATACGCTTCTTGCTCCTGATTCACCTTTCTTAGAAAGTCTGTGTGCAGCACGTGCATAAGCTACCAGAACACTTCCTGTGAATTCCGGGTTGGAATCCAGTTTCAGAGAATATTCGATCACATGCTTGTTGCCTTCGCATCCTGTCTCACCGGTACGGATCACGAATCCACCGTGAGGCATCTTGCTGTGGTTTTCTTTTAATTCTTCTTCTGTGATAAATGTTACCGTTGTATCATATTCATCAAAGTAGTTCGGCATTGTCTTGATTGCCTCTTCAATGGCTGCTTTATCTGCTCCTTCTTCTGCTACTACATAACACTCTCTTAAATGTTTCTGTCTTGTTGTCAACTCCGGTTCGCTTCCGCTTCTTACCTGGTCAACCGCTGCTTCAATCGGTACCGTATACTGGATTCCGTTCTTCACACCTTCGATACGGCGGATTGCATCAGAGTGTCCCTGGCTGACCCCTTTTCCCCAGAATGTATAAGTGCTTCCCTGTACCAGGATAGACTCTGCATACAGACGATTCAGAGAGAACATTCCCGGATCCCAGCCTACTGAGATAATACTTACATTCTTTCCTTCTTTTGCTGCTTTATCTACATTTGCAAAATACTCAGGGATCTTAGCATGTGTATCAAAGCTGTCAATGGTATTGAATGATGCTGCTACCTTCGGTCCGATTACCGGAAGGTCTGTTGCTGATCCGCCGCAGAGGATCATTACATCGATCTCATCTTTCATAGCTTCCATATCATCAAAGTGCTTTACTTCTGCCCCTTCTGTCTGGATCTTTACACTTGCAGGATCTCTTCTTGTAAATACTGCTTTTAATTCCATATCATCATTACGCTTGATAGACTGCTCTACTCCGCGTCCGATGTTACCGTATCCAACGATACCAATTCTGATTTTTCCCATAATTCTACCTCTGTTTCTTATGATTTGCCGCCTTATTCTGTGGCCGTTTTTATTCACTGATATCAATCATTTCTACTGTTCCTTTACAGTTTTGCACTGTCTTTTCTGCCGTTGATATCTTTGTAAATTATATCATAGATTCTTTTCACGACAATCTTTTTCTTTTGCAAATTTCTTTATTGATAATTTTTATGTTTCTACTCACAGAGCAGCTTCCGTTTTTCTTATCTTCTGCTATCCCATCTCATTATAATGCGCATAGATTCCGCCTGTTTTAACAGCTCTTCATGTGTTCCACGCTCTGCGATTCCATTATCTGCCACTACAAGGATCTCATCCGCATTGCGGATTGTTGATAATCGATGCGCAATCGTAATCGTTGTCCGGTTCTTTGCAAGCTCTTCCAGACTCTTCTGGATCCAGCGTTCGCTCTCATTATCCAGTGCACTTGTCGCCTCATCCAGAATCAGGATTGACGGATTCTTAAGAAATACTCTTGCAATCGAGATTCTCTGTTTCTGTCCGCCGGAAAGTCTTGTTCCACGTTCACCAACAAATGTATCATATCCGTCCGGCAGTTCCATAATAAAATCATGAATGTTCGCTTTCCTTGCTGCGTCTTCAATCTCTTCCATAGATGCTCCCGGCTTCCCATATGCGATATTCTCTTTAATACTTCCACAGAACAGATACACATCCTGCTGTACCAGTCCGATCTGATTACGCAGACTTTCCAGTGTCAGATCCCGGACATCTTTTCCGTCAATCGTAACACGTCCGCCTGTTACATCATAGAATCTCGGAAGCAGAGAGCAGATCGTCGTCTTACCACTTCCCGAAGGTCCGACTAAAGCCACGGATTTTCCTGCCGGAATGTCGAATGTAACATTAGAAAGCACCGGTGTATCATCGTCGCTATAATGAAACGATACGTTTTCATAAGAAACGTGTCCGTTTACTTCATCTATTGATTCTGCGTCCGGTGCATTCACGATCTCCGGCTCGGTCTCTACCACATCCAGAAATCTGCGGAATCCGGACAGTCCTTTCTGCATCATCTCAGTAAGCTCGACCAGAATCTGTATCGGGCTGATAAAGATCCCAATATAGAGTGCGTACATCGCAAGATCCGCTGCCTCCATCTTCCATGTGCGATCAGCCATCCTCCGAATACCAGCGTTACCAGATACATCATCCCCTGAAAGAACAGGTTGCCGCTCATAAAGCTTCCCATACATTTATAATTGGCATCCTTGGAACGCAGAAATCCCTGGTTGCTTTTTCGGAACTTCTCCCGTTCAATCTCTTCATTTGCAAAGGACTGTACAACACGGATCCCGGCCAGTGTATCCTGAAGACTCGAATTAACATCCCCGATCTTACGCCGGTTGTCCATGAATGTCGCCTGCATCTTCTTATTCTGCCCGTACGAGAAGAACAACATGAACACTACCAGAACCAGAAGCGGTATTGCCAGTCTCCAGTTGATCAGAAACAGGAATATGAACGAACCGATAATTTTGATCAGCGAAATAAATAAGTTCTCCGGTCCGTGATGTGCAAACTCTGAGATATCAAAAAGGTCCGATACCAGCTTGCTCATCATCTGCCCGGAATTATTCTGGTCATAATATGAAAATGACAATTTCTCATAATGGTCAAAAAGCTGCTGCCGCATGTCCCGTTCCATATTGGCGCCCATCATATGTCCCTGATAGCTGACATAATATTACACAGCGCCTGTAAAATATAAATTACAAGAAGCCCCGCTCCGATTGGGAGAAGGGCCTGTAATATACGGTCTGCCGGTTCTGCGAACAAGGTCTTTGTAAGTGTCCGCAATATCTGCGGAAATGCAAGATCTACCAGACTTATAACCGCCGCACAGATCAGATCCAGAAAGAATACCGCCTTATACGGGGCATAATACCGGATGAATTTTTTCATTGTATGCATTGTATATTCCCTGCCTTTTCCTATAAACTCAATCCACTATATTATAGGATATCCGGAAGGAATTGGGAACCATTAAACTCATTTATAAGAAATTTTCTCTATCTCACCACACGCCAAGCATTTTCAGAAGCTCTGTATGCGGATGTGCCTGATCCTTCTGATATACGTCCACATAATTGAGTGCTGCTGCGCCATCCATAAATGCCGGGAAAAGAAAGCCGCACTCCGGTTCTCCGGGCTCATAGTCTCCACTCACCGGACAGATAGCGCAGATCAGATATTCGAACATCTCCTCGGATTCCCCCTGGCGGACATGATCTTTGCCCTTTGCCGGAATGTCATACCTGTCATGAAATACATAGACCGCATAATCTCCCATTGCCTGATATTGTTCCCCGACAATCTCATAAAAGGTCTCCATTAATGCATCATTTTTCAGTCCACACACACGCATTCCCATTAAAAGCTTCCACATACTGTCACCTTTCATCTTCTCACTGGAAAATGCATATTCTTTCAGATTCTGATTCGTATCTGCAAATGGGATTACTTTTGCTATCTGTAAATTTTTTTCTTTCTCATCTGGGCTCAATTTTAAAAATCCCGTGTTAAATGTCCCGTCTATATACCCATCCATGTCCAGATATCCTCCGGCGATTCTGGTCATAGATGTTCTCTTAACTGTCATTCTTCTGGTCAGTGCCAGCATGTCTTCTCTGTTAATCATTTTGTTTCTTTTCCTTTTACTTTCCAATTCTTATCGTTGAAACGAATGTATTCCTTTCACTATCTGCTCATAACAGATGCCGAAATGGTCTGATAATAATTTTCAGAAATGCATAGAACCGCTTCTTTTCCGGTGTCAGTACTTTTTTCTTATACAGACTTCCTTCCGTCTCCGTACCATCTGTTTTTACTTCTTTGCTTTTCTCAATATAAACATTTTCTGTATCACGGATTTCCTCATTCAAAACGTTTACTTTCGATCACCAGCATCAGTTCCGTGTCCAGATACGTACTCCGCATATCCAGATTGTACGAACCCACAATGGATATATTATCATCTATCAGAACCGTCTTGGTATGTACTGCATGGGCATTCATCAGCTCATATACCGTCGCACCTGTTCCAAGGATATTTTCTTTCTGGTTCAGATAATCCGTACATCCCCATGGATTCGAACCTTTTTCCACTGCATTGAGTACAATCTTAAGATCTGCCTTTTCCGATATCTGCTTCAGTTTCTGATACATATAGGAATTACAGATCACATACGGAGTCTGGATGACCACCTCTTCTCCCTGTCCGGCGATATACCCGATCGCCTGAAGAACTTTCGGACTTTTTCTAGCCGTCTGCGTTCCATTATCGATCAGTGTGATCTTATCTGCTTCATATGTATCGTCTTCCCAGTGCTCATAGTTTTCGATATCCGGATACTTCTCTTTTAATGAACGGTATCGTTCTTTCAACTGATGGTATTCGCTTTTATACTTTTCTTCATAAGATGCAGCATATGTTTTCTTCTTTTTCCTGACCTGTGCTTCATTCCATATGGCATCAAAATATTTCTCGAGTGCCTGCAGCGATTCCCCTTTTCCTTGTGTCTCTTCATATACAAAAATATCCCGGTCTACATTAATTCTGGTCTTTTTATCTCCCAGAAAGATATCATTGGTATTGCGTCCTCCCAGCAGATACATCGATTCATCAATGATCAGGTACTTATCATGCATCCGGTAATTCAGACGCATAAGATTCGTGACTGGATTATAGATTCCAACTTCTATATTCTGATGTGCTGCCAGTGCCTGAAACACCGGACTCTTTTCCAGAAAGAGCTTCTGATAGATCCCGTCGATCAATATCTGTACCTGCACACCCCTTTC
>ENA-OQHA01000385-OQHA01000385.1-human-gut-metagenome-genome-assembly--contig:-NODE-385-length-22588-cov-2.321268_pt1 | contig 22588 bp, 29 predicted proteins | sample MGYA00242558_ERZ504707 | MGnify/ENA primary metagenome ERZ504707 (study PRJEB26092, sample SAMD00036197) | human gut metagenome | host: Homo sapiens | study: EMG produced TPA metagenomics assembly of...
ATTGATATGCTTGCCAAGTTGCTCCATCTGCTCACCGGATTTATAGGTGAGATTCGGGATCAGATATCCATTTACATTTGTATACGTTATATAAATAGGACATTCGCAATCCGCTTTCGCTACTTACTCATGAATGCTCTCATCACATTTTCTTTAATCCACTTTCACCATGAAGATTTCATTATTTACTACATTCCATAACAAGCTTCTCACATCTGTCATATCCAAGCTGTGAACTATTTACTCGTTTCTTGTAATTATATTGCCTCTTTTTCAAAAAGTCAAACAAAATTTTTCTTACATTGCCGCAACCAACTTTCCCGCAGTAAGTGCAGCTCCATATGCACCTCTTCTTCATATTCAGGAATCTCCATCGGCATTTTGAACATTTCTTCTGCCAGTCTTCTCATCAGCGAGTTTCGGCGAATTCCGTTTCCGGAGCCAGTCAGGCGTGTGGCCTTTTTTCCGGTGAGCTGACACATCTGCTCATACTGCTCATGCAGTTCGTTAAGGATTCCACAGATCACACCGACCGTCAGTGCACCAGGATGAAAATTCTCTACACCGATCCCTGCGATCATGCCCCTGTGAGACGGATCACTTCTTGTCCCTGAAAAAGCCGTGTCTACTTTCCATGCAGCTTCTTTTCCGTATGTTTCAATAAATTTTTCTGCCTGCTCCTGCATCCGGGAATACAGTCTTTCTTCAGTTTCTGCAGTTTCTCTGTAAAACTGTTCCAGCATCGCATACGCACGACCACCACACAGGGAAGCTCCCACGAGGATATAGCTGTTTTCGGTACAGGGGCGAAGCTCCACACTGCCGCTGCATTCTATAAACTTCTCTGTCACTAAGGAAACCTGGCTGCCGGTTCCCACATTCAGGAGTACGGTATCTTTAAGATTCCGGACGGAACCAAACAGACTCGCCTGATTGTCACCGATCGATCCCATTACCGGCACACCGGCTCTTGTTTCTCCGTAAAAAAATGTCCCTTTCTTACTTCCGGCAGATAAGAAGTATCTACGCGGCCTGCTCCAGGGCTTCATACAGAAACTCCTGTTTTCGCAGGTCAAAGCAGCCCCAGCTTGCCGCCATGTCAAGTCCGATAACAGGGACAGATTTTCACACAGCCGCATAGCAATATAATCACTGATCGTCGTCATCCTTACAGCATCCTTCGGGATCTGATCTTTCTTCTGAAGATAAAAATGTGTCACTACACCATATCCGGACGCTGCCGCACCTACTCCCTGCAAAAGCTCTGCACAGGTTTTTCCGTTTTCCAGCGGAATCTCTCCGCTTCCATCCTGCCAGGTATAGAGAGGACTCACTGCCTTGCCGGAAGCATCCACATACAGCATTCCATGCATCTGCCCTGTAAACCCTATTCCATCTGGCAAACCATTCTCCTTCTGCTGCTTTATAAGAAGCTCCCGGACGATCTCATAGATCCGTTCCGGATCCTGCAGCTTCTGTTCCGGCTTACTGCTCCGCAGAAAAGAATTATGCTCCACTGTTTCCCTTGCAAGCAGCTTTCCCGTTTCTGTGTCTGTCATTACGACACTGACTGTTGTTGTGCCGATATCAATCCCCATGATCTTCATCGTCTGTTTCCGTCCTTTTCTATGATCTTTACTATAGAAACTGTCATCATATGAGATGATTATATTATCGTTTGAGGATTAATGCTATCTTTTTTGGTTTCCTGCTCAGGTTTCTCGATTCTGAGCATGCGATATCCAATTCCTATGTGCGTCTGGATATATTGTACACCGTTTTTTTCAGGCTCCAGTTTTTTCCGCAGTGTTGCCATAAAAACCCTGAGAGAAGCAACATCGTTTTCCGAGCAGCGTCCCCAGATCTGCTGAGTAATATATGTATGTGTCAATACTTTTCCAATATTACGGGATAAAAGGCAGAGCAGCTTATACTCAATGGGCGTCAGATGCAGTTCTCTATCCTTCAGGAATGTGCAGCCAGCCGTGTAATCTATCTTTAATCCACCATTTTCAAAAACAGATGTTTCCGGCTGTTTTCCTGCCTGCGTTATGGCAAGCCGCCTTTGACTGACACGGATACGCGCAAGTAATTCTTCTACTGAAAATGGTTTTGTGATATAATCATCTGCACCCGCATCCAGTGCCTCTATTTTGTCCATATCTTCACTTCTGGCACTGATCACGATAATAGGCATATTCGACCAGGTACGGATTTTTTTTATTACCTCTACTCCTTCCATATCAGGAAGACCAAGATCCAGAAGAACGATATCCGGATTGTGTGATGAAGCCTCCAAAATGGCTGAAGCCCCATTGTCTGCAGCCAGATATTTATAGTCATGTGTTTTTAATGTGGTAACGATCAGGTTCCGTATGGGTCTGTCATCCTCAACCACCAGAATTAATGTCTTATTCATTTAATGTCACCTCGCTTAATGGTAAAGTAAAAGTAAAATTACATCCATGCGGAGCATGATCTGAAAGAACCAGTGTTCCATCGTGAGCTTCTATGATAGAGCGGCAAAGTGCCAGGCCAAGCCCCAGACTCCGTTGCTGTCTGCAACGGTCGTTTTCCCTGTATAAAACATCTCAAAAATATGTGGCTTCATTTCATCCGGAATTCCGGGGCCGTTATCTTCCACGCTTATCTGCGCTTTCCCGGCTTTTTTGACCCCCCGAATGCTGATGACAGAGCCTGACGGCGTATATTTTATCGCATTATCGATCAAATTTACCAACACCTGTATAATAAGATGCACGTCCATACGTGTAAGAACAAGTTCTTCACAGTCCGCCACGATCTTATACTCATCATGCTTCCGGCTGATATGTCGGAGTGACTCTGCTATTACCTCATCCAAAAGCTGATCCGTAAATTTAAACTTCAATCTTCCATCATTAAGCCTGGTAATGGAAAGCAGATTTTCCACAACTCCGATCAGCCACTCTGAATCCTCATGAATGTCCGTGTAGATCTGATACCTTGTAGCTTCATCCAGACGGTCACTGTTACTGAGAAGCATATCTGCATTTCCGGAAATAGAACAAAGCGGAGTACGCAGGTCATGGGAGATTGCCCGAAGAAGATCGCCACGCAGCTGCTCATTTTTTGCTAAAACCGCATTTTTTTCTTTTTCTATGGCATTTTGTACATTCTCCATTGCAAGTGCACATTCATTTATTACAGACAGCAGGATGCTGTATTCATAAGAGTCCAGTGTTTCTTTCTGCAGAGGGATCCCGATTACGCCATAAACATTATTCCCGCTTCGAATTGCCAGATATAAGCATTTTGCCTGTGAGAAATACTGTGTGGATGCGCCGGCACGCTGTCTGTTTTCATAAGTCCATCTGGCCGCCTGTTGTTCTTCCTGTGTCAGAAAATCCTCTGTGCTCTCTTTTTCCCCTGAAAAAAGCTTTCCTTCTGATAAAGTTCCATTTTCCACAACATATGCCGTGATGCTGCGGTTTAACAGGCGTATCAGCTGTGTACAGGTAACTCCGAGGATTTCTGTCTCACTTTTTGCCTTTTGCAGCAGACGATCCGTATCAAACAGAACCTGTGTGCGAAAGGCAATCTGTGAAGACAGCTTTGCATGCATTTTCAGCTTTGCCGCAAGGGTTCCTGTAAGTACGGACGAAATAAGCATTATGAAAAATGTCACCGGATATCCCACCGCATATATCTCAAAAGACATCCTTGGCTCCGTCAGGAAAAAGCAAAATAAGAATACACTTAAAAAGGATCCGGCTACACTGCAAAGATAACCATCTGTCACGATCGAAGTTATCAATACGCCAGAATGTATATCGTTACAATATTTGTATCCGTAAGATCCAGTTTCTGAAACAGCAGGCCAATCAAAGTGCATACTGCAAATATAAAAACCGTCAGCAAGTAATCTTTTGCGGACGGTTTTTCCACATACCATGCAAATGGCCGTTTCGGATAGGTTCTGTTTTTTACTGTATCCTCCATTTTCAAGCTCATTCTGTCATTCTCCTTCTGCTACTGTTTTCTGGAATTATATCACGCAGCTGTTCTGTGGTCAAAATTTTTTCTTCATGGCAATGAGCTATATGCGGAAGCACTTCTGAAGAGCTCTGTACTCTCCTAATACCAGTAATTTATCATTCTCTGCAAAATACGTTTCCGGAGAAATTGCAATACTGAATTCCTCTTCATTTTTTACTGCCAGGATATTAATATTGTAGCGTTTTCTGATGTCAAGTCCGCCCACTGTTTTTCCAACCCATTCTTCCGGCACTTCCACTTCAAAAATTGCATGGGAAGCGTCCACCTCCATATAATCCAGGATATGATCATCTGTATAACGGATGGAGCCCATTTTGCCACCTGCTTTTCCGGATAAACTACCTTATCGGCACCATTGCGTAAAAGAAATTTTTCCTGAACATCACGTTCAGCTCTGGATATCACCAATTTTGCGCCCAGTTCTTTCAGAAGGGATGTTGTTTCAAGAGAATTTTGAAAGCTGTCTCCAATGGTCACAAAACAAATGTCGTAGTTTCCAATTCCAAGGGACTGTAAAAATTCAGCATTGGTACTGTCACCAATCTGAGCATTCGTCACAAACGACAGTACTTTGTCCACTCTTTCTTCCTTCCAGTCAACTGCCATAACTTCATGTCCCAGCTGATTGAGCTGCATGGCAATATGTATTCCAAACCTTCCAAGTCCAATAATCAATACATTTTTCATAATATTATTTTTCTCCTTCTTATCCAACTGTGATTTTTTCCAGAGGAAGCTTTGCATTTCCCTTATTTCTTCCGGAAAATACCGCATAGATCAGGGTCAGGCCACCTACACGTCCCAAGTACATCAGTATGATCAGCACGACTTGTGAAAAAATATGAAGTTCCGGTGTAATTCCCAGAGTCAGACCTACCGTACCAACAGCTGAAGCAGCTTCGTACAGACAATCTAAAAGTGGAAGGCCTTCGTACACACTGATCGCTATTCCGCCGCCAAAGAACAAGGCAAAATATAACATGGCGATTGTCGCTGCATTTTTTATCACATGATATTCAAGCCTTCGACCAAAAGCCCCTGCATTTTCCTGACTTCGAAATGTCGCAATTGCATTTAAAATAAGTACTGAAAAAGTTGTTGTTTTCATTCCACCTGCTGTAGATCCCGGTGAACCACCAATTAGCATTAACAATATCATAACTGCTTTTGATGCCTCACTCATCTCTGAAATGTTTATAGTATTAAATCCGGCAGTTCTTGTCGTTACCGATTGAAACGTTGCTGCTAACAGGCGTTTTCCCATGGGTAATTTTGTCAGATCACAGATATAGAAAAAAACTGCCGGAAATAAGATCAGACATGCGGTAGTCATGAGAATGATCTTGCTTTGCATGCGGTAGCGTTTAAAGTTCAGTTTATTTGTATAAATATCATCCCATGTGAGAAAACCGATTCCTCCTGTAATGATCAACAGCATAATTACCAGATTTATAAGTATATTTCCGGAATACCCTGTCAGCGATGGAAAGATACTAGAAGCTGTCCCCAGAATGTCAAAGCCGGCATTACAAAAAGCAGAGATTGAATGAAAAATTGACATCCAGATTCCCTTTTTACCAAAATCCACCAGAAAAACCGGCAGAAGCAGCAACGCCCCCGCTGCTTCGATCAAAAATGTTCCCTTTAAAATAAACCTTGTCAGTCTGACGATCCCTCCAACTTTAGGTGCTGAAATAGCATTCTGCATGGTGCTTCTTTGCATGAGGGATATTTTTTTCCGGAAAGAAGGGAAACAGACGCGGCAACAGTCACCACCCCCAGTCCGCCTATTTGTATGAGAGCAAGAATAATCATCTGTCCTGCCAGGGACCAGTAGCTTCCTGTATCCTTTACCACAAGACCTGTGACACATACCGCCGAAGTGGCTGTAAAGAGCGCCTCATGAAATGGAGTAGACACTTTCTCCAAAGAAGAAAACGGAAGCATCAACAGAACGGTTCCCACCAAAATCACTCCTGCAAAACCCAGAATGATCAGCTGAAAAGATGTCATATGTTTTTTCTTATATGATTTTTCCGGCATAAATGATCAAAACTCCTTATCAATACTTTTAACAGTGCTATCTTCGTAACGCATTTTATTATATATAATTGCTTTCAAAGATAGTATAAAAGTCTCTGCTTCCGTATTAAGATTTTATAAAGATATGATATTCACTTGAGAATTATTTTAACCGAATCAAGAAAATTCCCTGCTTCGATAAGGCTAAGCAATACCTTAATACTACAGTTTTTAACTGTAAACCTATTTTGAATTTTCAGTTGACAATTAATATTTCTATGTGATAAAGTGATACCCGTACAAAAAAACTCAAAAGGAAGGTATTGACATGAACACTACATCATGCGAAAAAGAAGCTCCATCGCTTTCCAGAGATGAAGCCATTGCAATTTTAGATACTCCGGACGAAGAACTTGAGGCACTGATCGACCGTGCCAGCAGTTTACGTTACAAATATAAAGGAAACCGCGTAAGCATCCACATCCTTACCAATGCCCGCAGCGGTAACTGTTCCCAGGATTGTGCATACTGTGCCCAGTCATGTCGTTCCACTGCCGATATTGATAAATACAAATGGGTAGATGAAGACAAATTATATCAGGACAATGATTTCGTAAATGATTATCATTTATCCAGACACTGTATCGGCCTGAGTGGTATGAAATTTACTGATAAAGAGATCGAGGAGCTGGCCCGCAGGATCCGCAAAATGAAAGAACAGGGAACTCATCTCTGCTGCTCCATAGGCTTTCTCACAGAGCACCAGGCAAAAGTGCTCAAAGAAGCCGGTCTTGACCGGATCAACCATAACCTGAACAGCAGCCGTTCCTTTTATCATAATATCTGCAGTACACATACCTTTGACCAGCGTGTCCAGAATATCCATATGCTTCAGGGACTGGGTTTTGAAATCTGCAGCGGCGGTATCATTGGCATGGGTGAAAGCAAGGAAGACGTTGTTGACATGCTTCTGGAATTACGTGAAATCCAGCCGGAAGCACTGCCGATCAACTTTCTTCTTCCGATCAAGGGAACTCCTCTCGGAAATGCAGATATTTCCCAGCTGACAACAGAATACTGCATGAAAGTCCTCTGCCTGGCAAGACTTCTTGTACCTAAAGCAGATATCCGATGTGCTGCCGGAAGAGAAGTTTATTTCAAGGGCGAAGAAAAAAAACTGCTCAGTGTTGTAGACTCTATTTTCGCTTCCGGTTATCTTACAGAAGATGGTCAGGGAATCGAAGACACTCTCAAAACCATTACGGATGCAGGATTCACCTATGAGATCGAATCTGCGTAAGCATCCTTATGGCATATGATCTGTCATACACACTTACAGCATTTCATTGCTTACCCGAACCAATAAATAATTACCTTTTTCAAAGGAGGCTCTTTTAATATGAACCAGACAAATACTGTCTCTGCACCACATACAAAAACCTACGAGATCACCATGACCGCCTTATGGCAGCTGTCACCTGTATTCTTGCACCGCTGTCCATTCCAATCGGTCCGGTTCCGATCTCATTTACCAATCTTGCCATCTATCTGTCCCTTTATCTTCTCGGATGGAAAAAAGGAACCATCAGCTATCTGATCTATCTGCTGCTTGGCCTTGTAGGTCTTCCGGTATTTTCCGGATTTACCGGCGGTCCTGCAAAGCTGGCCGGTCCTACAGGAGGATACATCATCGGCTTTATCGTTATGGCTGTTATTGCCGGACTGGTAATTGACAACTGCCATAAGCCTCTGATCCAGCTCGTTGGTATGATCGCAGGAACAATTGTATGCTATCTTTTCGGAACTGTATGGTTCTGCATCGTTGCAGATTCCACTTTCAAAGCGGCTCTTGGAATCTGTGTAATTCCGTTTATTCCGGCAGATCTCATAAAAATGATCATCGCCATGATCATCGGACCAATGATAAAGAAAAGAATTCGATAGGCTGAAACTCTGTACTAAAAGAGGCAGCAGGAAATTTCAACATTTCCTGCTGCCTCTTTATCGCATTTCTTTTTTCTTATCTGAGTTTTTTCTTCAGCTCCTGGATCAGTTCAAAATAATCTCTGTGCTTCATCTCCGGGAAGCCTTAATGATTCTTCCCTGGCCGAATACCGTATGATTTGTAATAGAGTTTGACAGCTCATCAAACTGTGCCTGAAGCTCCGCTTTCTTCATCCGAAGCATTTCAGCAGATTTTCTCTCTGAGCCACAGTCGCATCTCTGAGCTCTGCCTTAGCAAGAGCAACCTGAACCTTTCCCTCTCCCACCTTCTGTGCTGTGTCAATGGTAGTTGTTGCCAGAGTATCACTGAGCTTATCGCTCACGATCCTCAGATCTGCACGTACCTTATCCAGTCGGGTAAGCTTCTTATTCAGTCCGTGGATCACCGCCACTGTTACAATAAAATCTACCAGATACACCGCATACAGAATTGCCATAACAACCCATTCCAGTGTGGAAGGTGTATGAGAAGCCTGACGCTCCACATACTTCTGAAAAACCTTTACAACCATCACAATGGCAAGTCCCCATATCAGGGAAAACTCAAGACAGATATAGCCGTGAAAATTCAGTGGCTTATTGGAATAATCCCACCATCTTGCATGGAAGCATACATCCAGAAGCCATCCGGCAACCAGCTCTACCGCAGTTGCAAGAACGATTCCAAACAGAAAGATCATTCCCTCACTCATCTGATGTCCGCCGCTCTGAAGCGTATTAAGCAGTGCAAACACGGAAAGTACACCAAATCCGTACACCGGGCATACCGGACCGTTGAGAAATCCCCGGTTTATAACCTTTCCTAATGTTACTGCATGGAAGATAACTTCAACGACCCATCCTCCAAAAGAATAAAACAAAAAATACAGACATATCTGAAAATACGTCATCCCGCAAATCATCCAGTCCTCCTCCTTTACAGCTGTCAAGATTCCGGCAGCTATTTCAGGGTCAGTACCATCACCTCTGCCGGGGTGATTTTGATTATATCATATCACCCCCTCATTTACATCCCTTTATCTGGTCATTCTTCAGAAACAATTTCTTTTTTCGCACGGGTGAAGTACAGAAAGAATCCGATGTTCAGAATGATTCCCACCGTGGTAGATACCGGTGCTGCAAGTCCGATCTTTGTCAGGCTGGCATCCGGCTGGATACTCATGAAGTACGCCATTGGAAGTCGTACCAGAAGCGTCTGGACCAGACCCTGGACCATAACCCAGATGGTCTGGTTGTTTCCGTTGAAATAGCCTATCATACTGAACAGAACAGCTGTAACCAGTGTCTCCGGTGCAAAGCCCTTCAGATAATCAAAGCCCTTTTGGATAACGCCGGCATCTGTGGAGAAGAATCCTGCCAGTACATCCCCTTTCAGAAGGATCAGGATAAATACCAGGCATCCCACAGACAGACCAACTCCAATTCCCGTAAGCATAGATTTTCTCGCACGTTTTGGCTTTCCGGCTCCTACGTTCTGTGAAACAAAGGAAGCATGGACTGCATCAGAGAGCTTGGAACCAGCATGGCAAAGTTTACGATCTTACATGCAACTCCGTAACCGGAGGATGCTTCCAGACCCAGGCGATTGACAAATGCACACAAAGCAAGGAATGAAATCTGTGTCAGGAATTCCTGAAGTGCCAGCGGCAGTCCAATCTTTAGAAAACGTCTGCACTGGGGATTCAGCCGGAAATCTTTCTTTGTGATGGTAAACGGAAGCTCCTTCTTTATCAGAAGAACTACTGCAAATACAACACTTAGGGCCTGCGCAGAAACCGTAGCGATAGCTGCACCTGCTGCATCCATATGTAACCCGGCTACCAGTATCAGTCTCCGATCACATTTACAATACATGCCACCAGCACAAACAGCAGCGGAGATTTACTGTCACCAAGGCCACGGAAAATAGCAGACAGCAGATTATACGCAACAATAAAGAAAATTCCACTTCCACAGATCCGTACATAAGATGCAGTCAGCGCTACCGCTTCTTCCGGTGCCTGCATTAGCATGGAGATCGGATGTGCAAAGCATACCATAACACAAAACAGCACGATAGAGATCATGGTAAAGACGACCGCAGCTCCACCGATGACGGAGCCGATCTGCTCCGGTCTTTTTTCTCCAAGATAACGCGCGATCAGAACTGTGATACCCATAGCAAACTGGATCACTACAAAGGTAACCAGATTCAGTACCTGACTTCCGGTGGAAACCGCTGACAATCCGGATGTGGAACCAAATCTCCCCACCACAAGAAGGTCGACCGCACCATAAGCTGCCTGCAGGATCAGTGCGCCGAGTACCGGCATCATAAATGCAACCAGCTTCTTCAGGATATTTCCTTGGGTAAAATCTGCCTTATCACTTGTCATAATCTTCTCTCCTGTCACACATGATCTGATAAAATTTCCCGATGGTCCGGATCATACTGTCTGCTTCTTCTTCGGAAATCTCTGAAAGATAGGGCGCCAGACTGCTGAAATAATCCTGATCATACTTCTGGAAAGCCTCTCTCCTTTTTCTGTTATGGAAATGTAAGTAACGCGCCCGTCATCCGGAGACGTAAGCTTCTGAAGATATCCCTTTGCCTGCATTTCTTTCACTGTTCTGGTGACACCCGGACGCGGCAGGTTCATGCATCACTGATATCAGAGAGCCGGATATCCTTTTTTCCCTCTGCAGGGAATGGATCACATCCAGATACTGAATGTAGGATGGCATCACCCCCTGGGGCAGTGGCGGAAGCATATCCCGGATCCGCTTTGCCAGATAAAATGCATCAAACATCCGCTTGATCTTTTCATTTGTCATAAAAAAACTCCTCATATAATTATCTTAGTTAATTACTATTGATAATTATATGAGGAATTTATGGTTTGTCAAGCATGTTTTATTTTTCTGTTGCAGAGTAACTTTCTATTAATCTATGCTTCTAATGCCTCTTTCAGAGAAGCTTCACGGGGATTTGACAGTTGAATATAAAAAAAGCGGCAGAACCTCTATTTCTACAGGCTCTACCGGCTTTTTGTCTGAGTTCCCCTCAAAAAATCTCTATACGTTATATCAGAACAGTCCTGTGATCTTACCGCTCTCGTCTACGTCGATCTTAGTTGCTGCCGGTACTTTCGGGAGACCTGGCATGGTCATGATCTCACCTGTCAGTGCAACAATAAATCCTGCACCTGCGGAAATCTTAAGATTTCTTACTGTTACCTCGAAATCTGTCGGAGCACCAAGCTTTGTCTGGTCGTCTGTTAAGCTGTACTGGGTCTTAGCTACACAGATCGGACAGTTGCCAAATCCAAGTGCCTCCAGCTGTTTCGCCTGCTTCTGGGCATTTGCTGTAAGAACCACCTTCTTTCCACCGTAAACCTTCTGTACGATCTGGTTCAGTTTGTCCTCGATGGAGCCTTCCAGTTCATAAGCATATGTGAAATCATTCGGCTCTTCAACAAGACGGATTACTTCCTCAGCAAGCTTGATTCCGCCTTCGCCACCTTTTGCCCATACCTCAGAAAGTGCTACATTTACGCCAAGCTCCTTGCATTTTGCTTCCACAAAATCAAGCTCTGCCTTGGTATCGGTCGGGAATGCGTTAATAGCTACCACACATGGAAGTTTGTATACATTCTTGATATTACTTACATGCTTCAGAAGGTTCGGGATACCCTTTTCAAGAGCCTCCAGGTTTTCATTGTTCAGGTCAGCCTTTGCAACGCCACCGTTGTATTTCAGGGCACGTACGGTTGCTACAATAACAACTGCACTTGGTGTAAGACCTGCCATACGGCACTTGATATCCAGGAATTTCTCAGCTCCAAGGTCAGCACCGAAGCCAGCCTCTGTGATCGCATAATCAGCAAGCTTCATAGCCATCTTTGTAGCTGTTACGGAGTTACATCCGTGAGCGATATTTGCGAATGGTCCGCCATGAACGATCGCCGGAACATGCTCCAGTGTCTGAACAAGGTTTGGTTTCAGGGCATCCTTCAGAAGTGCTGTCATAGCACCCTCTGCGTGGAGATCTCCTGCTGTTACCGGTTTCTGCTCAGCAACCTTGCCGTAAGTATATCCGATGATGATTCTGGAAAGTCTCTCCTTCAGATCTTTGATATCACTTGCCAGACAGAGAACTGCCATGATCTCAGATGCTACGGTAATGTCATATCCATCTTCACGCGGCATGCCGTTTGTTCTTCCGCCAAGTCCGTCTACTACATTACGAAGCTGACGGTCGTTCATATCCACGCAGCGTCTCCAGGTGATCTTTCTCGGGTCGATATTCAGCTCATTACCCTGGAAGATATGGTTGTCGATCATTGCTGCAAGAAGGTTGTTTGCCGCACCGATTGCATGGAAATCACCGGTAAAATGAAGGTTGATATCCTCCATCGGAACTACCTGTGCATAGCCGCCGCCTGCAGCACCACCCTTGACACCGAATACCGGTCCCAGAGATGGCTCACGAAGAGCTACCATAACGTTCTTTCCGAGTTTCTGCATTCCATCTGCAAGACCTACGGTTGTCGTAGTTTTTCCCTCACCTGCCGGTGTCGTTGATGGCTGTCACAAGGATCAGCTTTCCGTCTTTTTTGTCTGTTTCTTTCAGAAGATTATAGTCGATCTTTGCTTTATATTTACCATACTGTTCCAGATACTTGTCATCAATACCTGCTTTCTCCGCAATCTTGGTAATTGGCTCCATTGTGCACTCCTGTGCGATCTCGATGTCACTTTTGAATCCCATAATGTTCTCCTTTCTCCGCAGCAACCGTCCGGATCTTTTTATCCCATAAAAAAGAGCAGTATTCGAATTTCTTCAAATACTGCCCAGACGGTCGACTCATCAAATCTCCGGCTCCCTTGTGGTTAGTCCCACAATTCCGTCAGTCACCGAAGACCTTATTAATTTGATGACTGAATACTAACACATTTATCAGTACTTGTCAAGAAATTATCAAATTATTTTTTCACTTTTAAAGTGAGCTGAATCTAATTTTCTGAATCATTTCCGTTTTATGTACCAGTACAGCAAAAATTAATATTCGCTGTACTAGTTTTCTCTCCACCTTCTGCACCATAAACATACATCTATACAGAGAAGTTTTCTTACCACACTTATGAAATCAAATCTGCAAATCCTGTAGATACCAGGAATAATATCAGCATTACAACCGGCACTACATAACGGATCATAAAGCGATATAACCCTGCCCGTTTGAAGTGTTCCCCATTTCGTTCCACTTCTCCTATGATCCAGTCAGGGCCGATCACCCATCCGATCAGAATACTTGTCAAAAGTGAGATAAACGGCATCAGAAAACTGTTGCTGATATAATCCATCACATCCAGAAGCTGTCCAACGGAACCATTTGGCAGCTTAAGTTCAAAATATAGTTTGTTATAACCAAGGCAGATCAGTACCGCTGTAACAAGAGAATAGATTCCGACAGCACCACACATTTTCTTACGTGGTTTATGATAAAGTTCCATGCAGTTTGCAACCAGTGTCTCCATGACAGATACGCAGGAAGTCAGTGCCGCAAATCCCATCATCAGGAAAAATGCAATTGCCACCGGACGGCCAAATACTCCCATGGCATCAAAAACCTTTGGCAGTGAGATAAATATCAGGCTTGGGCCGGAAGCCATTCCATCCTTTCCGAGAAATACAAAAACAGCCGGTATGATCATCATTCCTGCAAGAAACGCAACGCCGGTATCAAAGATCTCAATCTGATTTGTTGCTTTATTTAAATTAACTTCATTTTTCACATAAGAACCATAAGTGATCATGATTCCCATAGATACACTTAAGGAAAAGAATAACTGGCTCATCGCATCCAGAAGGATCTCCAGGAAGCGTTTTACCGTCAGTCCATGAAAATCCGGTTTGAGGTAAACAGCCAGCCCCTGCATACCAGTGCGAACAGTTCCATCCGTATCAGTATGAGACAGTGTCAGTGAAAAAATGGCAATGATCACGATCAGAAGAATCAGCCCCGGCATAATGATCCTGGAAAATTTTTCGATTCCCTTTTCCACACCACGAAATACGATCCAGCAGTCAGGGCCAGAAAAATCAGCATAAATACAACGGGTGCAATATCTGATGTAATAAATGATGTAAAGTATCCATCTGAAGCCGCATCTTTCCCATCAGAAATAATATAAGTAAAAAATATTTTGCAATCCATCCACCGATAACAGAATAATAGGTCATGATCAATGCCGGAACCAGAAACGTTAAATGTCCTAAAAATTTCCACTTTGGATTAAGTGCTTCAAAAGCTCTCAATGCATTTTTCCTTTGTCCTTTCTCCCAAGTGCTACATCCGTTGTCAACAGTACAAATCCAAAGTCAGTACCAGTACCAGATAAACCAGCAGGAAAAGGCCTCCTCCATCTTTGGCACAGAGATATGGGAATCTCCAGATATTTCCAACTCCTACTGCACTTCCGGCTGCCGCCAGGACAAAACCTATTGAGCCGGAAAAGCTGCTTCCTTTTTCTTTCATTTCAATTTCCCCTCTTCAAGTATATATTTGATATAGTCTGAAACCTTCAGCCTAACAGCTATATCTTACCCTAAATAAAGATAAGTGCAAATGGCAGAAGTTTCTTTTTACGAAATTTTATTTCAAAAAAGTTTCTTGCCACTTTACAAAGAACCTGTTTTTCCGATATAATCGTATACAATGAAAATTAATAAGAAAAATAGATAGTATGAGGAAACAAAATGAGTGATTTTACCTGTTATGTAGGTGAACAAATAAGAAAATACCGAAAAGCCGGAAAGATGACTCTGCAGGATCTGGCAGATGCCATCCATAAAAGCCGAGCTACCATATGCAAATATGAAAACGGAGATATCTCCGTTGATATCGAAACTTTATATGAGATCAGCCAGATTCTCCAGGTATCTATGTCCCAGCTTACCACTGGTCTTCCTGAAACAGCCAGTGAACCGTCCAATGCACCGGGAAAAGGACAAAAAAGCCCATTTTTTCAGGCCCAGAGGCTATATTTTTACTTTTACGATGGACGATATCAGCGTACAAAGGATGGCATCATCGATATTTATGAAAAAAAGGGCGAATCCGGAAAATATGAAGCAACCTTAACGATCTGTTCTGTTTCTGCCAACGGAAGAAGCAGTGAGATTTTTACACCGGAAAAGTTCTTTACAGTGATATGCTGATCCGTTTTCCTTTGTAAATCAGTATAACCCACTGGAAGAAGATCTCCTGTACATTTTTAATCCTCTGGAGCTTCGAGATTTTACAACAGGACTTTTGTGTGGGATTTCCAGTGCGGATCTGATGCCCTGCGCATTCAAATGTGTGATCACTTTAAAACCACAGGAGCTTACCGAAGCGTTCCGCCACCAGCTGCTTTTTACAAAAAAGATCTGAAGCGCTGGGAACAGCTGAATATGTTACTGATAGATAATATGGAAAAGTAGTTTACTGTCTCAAAAAACGTACATCTTATATTTTATAAGCTGTACCGTTTTCGTATTTTTCTGTATCAGGATTTTCCTGCAAACCCACACCGGATTGCCTGTGTCGGACATATCTTTTTACATCTTCCACATCGGATGCACTCTGTACTGTTGGGATCCTCAGTCGGATCGACCTCCATCTGGCAGATATTTCTGCATTTTCCACAGTGAACACATTTTTCTTTATCTACTCTGTAACGAAAAACGGAAACTTTATTAAATACCGAATAAAAAGCTCCCAGCGGACAGATATACTTACAGAATGGCCGGTATATCATAATTGATAAGATAATGGTGATCACCAGGATCGTATTTTTCCACATGTACAGCCAGCCTACTGCACTTCGCATGGATTTGTTCAGCAGCACCAGCGGGATACCTCCCTCCAGCGTTCCTGCCGGACAGATCAGCTTGCAGAAATATGGTGCTCCCTGCCCCATGATATCTACTACAAACATGGGAAGTATGATCACAAATACAAGAAAGATCACATATTTCAGTTTTCGCAGAAGCTTATCTCCACGAAATGTCCGGATCTTCTTTGGAAAAGGAATCTTGTTCAACAGATCCTGGATCAGTCCAAAGGGGCAGAGAAATCCGCACACCAGTCTTCCAAGCAACGCTCCTACAAAGATCAGAAATCCAGCTACATAATATGCCATTTTGAAGTTCCAGCTTCCGATCACAGCCTGAAGAGAACCAATGGGGCAGGCCCCTCTTGCCCGGGGCAGGAATAGCAGTTCAGCCCCGGAACACATACATTTTTCAGTTTTCCGGTGTAGATCTTGCCAGTTATAAACCCTGATATGTGACTGTTTGTAAGGGCCGCCCACAATGCCTGAATCCCATGCCGCGGCATTCATTTATTTTCATCTTCTTATTATCCAATGCCTATACACTCCATACAGATGTTGATCGCTTTTGTAAAAACTACAGATACCTCGCCCCTGCAGATTCCCAGTATCATCAGTAAAATTCCCAAAACCGCCAGAGCAGGTCCGATCCACCTGGATTCTGTTATTTTCCGAATCATTTTTCTACTCTCCATAATGATCATCTTTTACTTTGAAACGTTTTTAAGCTCTTTTTCCACGATTTCCTTCCATTCGTCCAGTGTATGGCTTCCTGTATAGGTGTCGCCTACAATGTTTCCATCTTTGTCAACAAAAAATGTTTCAGGAAATGCGGAAATCCCCTGCAGACGACCGTTCATCATAGTTGCATCCGGTGTCAGGAACGGATATTCTGCTTTTGTTTTTTCCTGAAGAATGCCTGCTTTCTTTACAGCTTCCTCGTCCTGATTTCCCTTTTCATCTGTAGTATCAAGCACTACGCCTGCTACTCCAACGCCTTTATCTTTCATTTCTTTATAGAGCTCCTGAAGTTCCGGAATCTCTTTTACACATGGTGAGCACCAGGTTGTAAAAACATTTACCAGCGTCAGGTCATAGTCACTGAACACTTTTTCTGTATATGTTTTTCCATCTATTCCTGTTGTTTCAAATTTTCCTACAGATTTTACATCCTCCGGGTTGACGCTGGTATCCTGTGGCTGGTCAAACACGGAAATATTCTGATACGGTGTCATTTCCGTAATATCGGTTTTGATCTTTTCCAGCTCCTTTGTCAGCTTTTCATCTGCATCTTTGTTGGTGCTCAGATAATATTTGTATTTCCCGTCACTGCTGCTTCCAAGCTCTTTATGCTCTGTACAGCCGGTGATCTCATCCAGCTTTTTCTGTGAAGCTTCGTCATAAACGCCAATTGTACCGATTCTGTCCAGACCTGCCACCCAGTCGTCATATCCTGTTCCCATCTTCTGTATTTCGGCATTTTTCTGTTCCTCTGTCATTTTGCTCCAGCTTACGTAGGCATATGTCACTGCATTGGTCTGATTCTCAAAATCTTCCGTGGTAAGCATTGCAATGCTCTGGTCCTTGATCTGCTTTAACAGCTCCTTCGAAAGTGAAAGCTTCAGTCCCAGAAACGGATATTCATAAGAATCCTGTGCCTTGCAGGTTACGTCGGAAGGCTTAAATGTACCTGCTACCAGATCTGATGAAACTGCCTCTCCATCCATCATCATTGCCGCTCCGGGATCTGCTGTTTCCGTGCTTTCCGCCGCTGTTACCGGCACGCTTCCAAATGCAGATATTCCTAATACCGCAGCTGCCATAAGTGCTGTTATTTTCTGTGTTCTTAATTTCATTGTTTATATTCTCCCTTCTGATATCACCGGCCCATATCCGGAACCGACGTATAATATCCGGAACCGACGTATATTTTATATGTAAATCTTGCTCTCTGTAGCCTTACTATATCATCCCCTGTATAAAATCTCTGTTAAGAAACAAAAAAATTTACAGGAATTTTATGCTATACATGATATTATAGATAACAAAGCAAAATCAACTGTTTTTTTGGAGGATTTATTATGCATATATTGATAATCGAAGATGAACAGCAGCTCTGCCAGTCTATTGCGGAGGGACTTCGTATGGATGGCTATGAAGCGGACACATGTTTTGACGGGGATGAAGGACTGGAATTATGTCTTGTGGAAAATTATGATCTCATCCTTCTTGATCTGAATCTTCCAGGCGTTGATGGTCTGGAAATCCTGCGCCAGTTTCGGGAATCCGATACTTCCACTCCCGTTTTGATCCTCTCTGCCAGAGGACAGATCCAGGACAAGGTTGAAGGGCTTGATCTCGGTGCCAATGACTATCTCACAAAGCCTTTTCATTTTGAAGAGCTGGAGGCACGGATCCGAAGTCTGACACGAAGAAAATTCATCCAGCAGGATGTGTGTCTGCAATGCGGACGTATCAGCTTTGATACCCGTACAAGAAAGGCCAGTATCGATGGACTCCCCCTTTCTCTGACCCGAAAGGAAAGTTCTCTTCTGGAATATTTCCTTCTTCATCAGAACCGTATCATAAGCCGGAAGAAATGATCGAGCATATCTGGGACGGAAGCGTCAACAGTCTCAGCAATTCCATTCGTGTCCACATTTCTTCTCTTCGAAAAAAAAAACTGCGCACTGCTCTCGGCTTTGATCCAATACAGAATAAGATCGGCCAGGGTTACATTTTAACGGAGGATACACAATGAAAAAAATAACCGGAAAGCTTTCTCTTCAATGGCGTCTGACACTGATCACTGCGCTGCTTATGACAGTCACCTGCATTCTGATGTATTTTTTTATCAGCCAGTCCGCAGTTGCCGGAATGGAGGATCTGGGAGATTACATGATACGGATCGATAACACTGATTCTGCTCCCATCACCTTTAATATGAATCCCTCCGTCTTATTTCCGGAGCTTTCCAATCAGCTGCAGCTAACAAAAAAGCTTTTTCTCACCAAAGGACTCATGTAACAGGAATCATCATCCTTCTCAGCAGTATCTGCACATATTTTATCAGCCGTCAGGCATTACTTCCTCTTCGCAGGCTCAGCCAGGAGGTGAACAAAATAGAGGCCCAGAACCTTTCGAAGACTCTTGAAGTTCCTGCTACCAATGACGAGATTTCCCGCCTGACAATTTCATTTAACAAAATGCTCGCACGCCTGGATGAAGCTTTTACTGCCCAGAAGCAGTTTTCTGCCAATGCAGCCCATGAGCTGAGGACTCCTCTTGCTGTTATCCAGACAAATCTGGAGGTCTTTGCCCGCAGGGAAACACCTGCTTTAAAAGATTATCAGGAGATTTTTGCCATGCTCCAGGAACAGACCGGGCGACTTTCCCATCTGGCTGAAATCCTCCTAGATATGACCGGTGTACAGACTGTTGAACGTTCCGAAAGGATCTCTCTGGCAGCACTGACTGATGAGGTTTTCTGCGACCTGGCTTCCGTAGCGGAACAGAAGGATGTTGAACTGATCCAGCAGGAGGGAGACTGCATCATTACCGGAAGCTATCTGCTGCTGTATCGCGCTGTGTACAATCTTGTGGAAAATGCGATCAAATACAATCACTCCGGTGGAAAAGTAACCGTAAATATCCATCTTTCCGAAGAAATAACAGATACATCCGCATCTGTCAATTACGTCTTTCTTGAATCTCCGACACCGGAATCGGCATTCCTCCCGAATATCAGGAAAAATCTTCACCCCGTTTTTCCGTGTGGACAAATCAAGAAGCCGTGCTATGGGAGGTGCCGGCCTGGGACTTGCACTTGTCAGTGAAATTGTCAGACAGCATAACGGACAGGTAAAAGTACTGGAAAGCAGCAAAAAGGCAGCATGATCGCAATTATGCTGCCAGTCTGAACATGTTTGTATTACACTTGTCTCATATTTCGATACTCTGTAGGTGAAATTCCATAGCAGCTTTTGAATACCTTTGAAAACTGAAACGGATTCGTATATCCAACATCTGATGAAATATCGGATATGGAATATTCTGTGGTGGTCAGCAGGATCTTTGCCTGATTCATCCTTACTTTACGGAGATATTCCCGGGGTGACTGGTCGTATTCCCGGCGGAACAATGTGCTGAGATAGTTTGGATGTACATGAAGGATTCCTGCCACATCCTGGATCCGGATATCTCGGCTGTACATGCGGTCCATATAGTTTTTTGCATCTTTTGCCAGATTTTTTTCTTCTTTTGTCAGCTTTTTTATATCTCCCTGTGTTTCCAGAAGTCTGGCAAAGATGAGCATTCTGCTGTTTGCTTCCAGGGATGCGGAAAAATTCCGTATGGAAAAAACTGTGCTCCCGGAAAATCTTCTTCCTGATAAATGGCCACATCCTGAAGTCTTTTATCCATAACTGCCAAAATCGACAGGATCTCTTTTTCCAGTTCTTTAGCCGAAAGCGCCAGATCCAGGATCTCGTTTTTTCCAAATAAAAGATCAATAAATTTATTTCCGTTGTCTGCATAAAATCCGATCCAGGCATATTTCCAGGGGTTCTGCAGGGAAGCTATGTATTTTCCTTCTATTCCTGCAGGTATAAAAAATGCCTGTCCGGCATGTACATTCAGCATTCTGCCTGAAATTTTCAAGCTTCCTTCTCCCTGCAGTACAAAATGCAGCAGATGATAAGGCCGTGCCTGAAACTGCCACATATGTCCTTTTTCACATTCCTGGATACCGCAATGGTTCATCTGCATAACCGACAATTCCCGCTTTGCCCGATCCAGAAAAATATCTTTACTTCCAAGCATGAACTCACCTCCCCTGTAAACGATCTTTAATTTCCAGCACTTTCATATCTTCCCAGTCCACGTTTCAGGCACACTGCTGATAACCACAACATCCCTAAACAGACAGGAAACTGTAACAGACATCCTGCTAACATGTCATTTTTCCCAAGCAAAAAACCGGCGGGATAATAGCTGACATATGCGTAGGGTATGATGTATCCAAAGATTCCTTTCAGCAGGCCTGGGTATATAATAAGTGGATATTTCGCCATTTCTCCTACAGAAAGAACCAGATAGTTTAATGAATTCTTTGGTCCCTGCATCCAGAAGGACCTGCAGCTTGCCATCCAGATCATGCAAAAACGAATCATAGATGCTGTAAGCAGAGATGCCACAAAATACAGAATTTTTATGATCGTCCAGTTTATTTTACAGTTTTTTATTCCAACTGACAATATTCCCAGTGCTATGATCATTTATTTAATCCGTCAAAATCAATCCTGGAAGCTGCCATCTGCATTCCTGCCGGAAGCGGTCTTACGAGAAACCGGTCGATTTCTGATTTATTTACCATCTGTGCAATTTTCCAGGAACCCTGAAAGAAAAAGTTCACCCATCCTTCTGAAAATAACAGATATCCGTATAACAATAAAATTTCCCATACAGACCAGCCACCAACTGTGGGAATATTGGCATAGATAATTCCGATAACTGCCAGATTGGATACCTGGGACAGCAATGTAAAAAATGTCATCATCAGAAATCTGCTCGATAATACATCAGGGATTTTATATTCATTTCCTGCATCTTCCGGTATATTTTGAAATATTTCCTGTATCTGCCCATCTTTAACCTCCATATAATGCGATAACGGAAGATGCTTTTTTCCAGAAGATGCTTCCAAATGCAAATAATATTACATTCCACACGCTCTGGAACAAAAGTGCTTCCCAACATTTCTGCCAGCAAAATATTCCGTCAAATATGCTGCATGGAATATATACAATCCCTGAAAAGCATAATCATAACAATTTTCTGCAAAAATCCAGGAAACAATGCCAGCGGAACCAGAGCTCCAGAACAGAAATTTGTCAAAACTTCTCTCCCTTTTACAACACCATATGCATTATCTGTATAAAAACAGAGCATGGAAAATATATACTGAATGTTAAATTTGATTCCCATTCCCAAAAGTATGGAGAAAAGCAGCAGAAGAACTCGCCACATCTCTATATTCTGCATTCCGTTACACATTACCAGAAAAGTACCGCACCATAAAAATGTGATCAGAAATTCCATTCCTGCTGTTCCAACAGCTTTAAAGAAAGTCAAACTTCGGTAACTCAGCGGTTTCAACAAATCTGTGATTATATTTCCACTGATAATACTGTTGGCTGTCTGCATTTCAAATCCAAAGGAAAACGTACTGTTGCATAAAAAAGAAATAATTACATACTTTTTCATAATTTCCCATGTATATCCATTAATCTCCGTATGATATAAAAAAATACTTTTCCATACATAGTAAAAAACTACAACCTGAACAAAATTTGCCAGCAATCCTGTCAGGAAGTTTTCTTTATAAGCAATTCCTTCCAGAAATCCGCCTTTTATCAGTGCCAGATATTTTCTCATATTTACAATCTCCTCTGAAAACAAAATCAGGTGGTTAATTTTCTGTATTTCCATTGAACAGCTCAATAATAATTTCTTCCAATGTTTCTGCTTCCGGATAATTATCAAAAATTTTTGTTATTTCATCATCAAATAAAATTTCTCCCTTTTCCAGAATGATAAGTCTCCGACACAGCCATTCCATATCTTTCAGATCGTGGCTCGTCAACAAAATCGTGGCCTTTTTTTC
>ENA-OQHA01000386-OQHA01000386.1-human-gut-metagenome-genome-assembly--contig:-NODE-386-length-22574-cov-3.955005_pt1 | contig 22574 bp, 31 predicted proteins | sample MGYA00242558_ERZ504707 | MGnify/ENA primary metagenome ERZ504707 (study PRJEB26092, sample SAMD00036197) | human gut metagenome | host: Homo sapiens | study: EMG produced TPA metagenomics assembly of...
TGCAACATGAACGAAAAACGGGTGCCGGAAGCAAAAAAGGTTTGTATGGTTTTGTTATTGACGAAAAAACAGCGCGGCGTATAATAAAAGCATCAACGAAACGCAACGGAAGAGGATGCGAAGGGAAAGTGCGCATCAGAAAACAAAAGTGTATTTTTATGAAAAAGGAGCGTCACCTATGAAAAAGGAAAACATCAAAAAAGTCGTGCTGGCTTACTCCGGCGGTCTGGATACCTCCATCATCATTCCCTGGCTGAAGGAAAACTACAACAACTGCGAGGTCGTCGCTGTTTCCGGTGACGTGGGTCAGGGCACGGAACTGGATGGTCTGGAAGAAAAGGCCAAGGCTACCGGCGCTTCCAAGCTGTACGTGCTGGACCTGAAGAAGGACTTTGTGGAGAACTACATCTTCCCCACCCTGAAGTTCGGCGCGAAGTACGAGGATTACCTGCTGGGCACCAGCTTTGCACGTCCCTGCATCGCCAAGGCTCTGGCCGATATCGCCATCAAGGAAGGCGCAGATGCCATCTGCCACGCTGCACCGGCAAGGGCAACGATCAGGTGCGTTTTGAGCTGACCCTCAAGGCCCTGTGCCCGGATATGGCCATCATTGCTCCGTGGCGTGAGTGGGACATCAAGAGCCGTGACGAGGAGATCGATTACGCCGAGGCTCACGACATCCCCCTGAAGATCAACCGCGAGACCAACTATTCCAAGGACAAGAACCTGTGCACCTGAGCCACGAGGGCCTCGATCTGGAAAGCCCCGCCAACGAGCCCCAGTACAACAAGCCCGGCTTCCTGGAGCTGGGCATCAGCCCCGAGCAGGCTCCCGATAAGCCCACCTATGTGACCATCCACTTTGAAAAGGGCATCCCCACCGCCGTGGACGGCAAGGAGATGGGCGCTGTGGAGCTGGTGGAATACCTGAACAAACTGGGCGGCGAGAACGGCATCGGCCTGCTGGATATCGTGGAGAACCGTCTGGTGGGCATGAAGAGCCGCGGTGTGTACGAGACCCCCGGCGGTGCCATCCTGTACAAGGCCATCAATGTGCTGGAGACCATCACTCTGGATAAGGAAAGCTCTCACTTCAAGGCTCAGCTGGCCCAGAAATACGCCGATATCGTCTACAACGGCCAGTGGTTCACCCCGCTGCGTGAGGCTCTGGACGCCTTTGCCGACAGTCTGGAAAAGACCGTCACCGGCGATGTGAAGCTCAAACTCTACAAGGGCAACATGATCAACGCCGGTGTCACCTCTCCCTACACCCTGTACGACGAGCAGACCGCTTCCTTCGGTGAGGACGAGGACTACAATCAGGCTGATGCCACCGGCTTCATCAACCTGTTCGGTCTGTCCATCAAGGAGCGCGCAAAGCTGTCCAAGAACTGGCCGGAGGTCAAGTAAGCAGCTATAACATCTTCCCTTTCGTGTGTTTTCACACTTTCACACGGAAGTTCCATCCAACCGGCATCGTTGCCGGCGGCACCGCCGCAGGAGCGTTTTCCCCTGCGGCGGCTTTGCCGTTTTTAGAAGAAATTGACGAACCCTCTCAGTCAAACCCTGACGGGTTTGCCAGCTCTCCCGAAGGGCGAGCTTTATGCGCAGTTCGGCAAAGCCGTTCTTCAAGTGGGGAAGCTCTTGCTTTTCGCAGGCAGAAGAAAAGCTCCCCCTCGGGGGAGCTGGCACGGCGCAAGCCGTGACTGAGAGGGTTTGGACATAAAGTAAAGGATAAAACTATGGCAGAACAACTCTGGAAGGGCCGTTTTTCCAAGGCCGTCGATTCCCGCGTGAACGACTTCAACTCCTCCATCCGCTTCGACCAGCGCATGATCGCGCAGGATATGCGCGGCAGCGGCGTGCACGCCGCCATGCTGGCAAAGCAGGGCATCATCTCTGAAAAGGATTGTGAGGACATCCTCAACGGTCTGGCATCCATCGCCGACGATCTGGCAGCCGGCAGGCTGGAGATCGACCCCAATGCCGAGGATGTGCACACCTTTGTGGAGCAGACCCTCACCGCCCGCATCGGCGATGCGGGCAAGCGGCTGCACACCGGCCGCAGCCGCAACGATCAGGTGGCGCTGGATATCCGCCTGACCCTGCGGGACTACAGCCACACCCTGCAGGCCTACATCGTGGAGCTCATCAAGGTCATCTGCAAAAAGGCCGGTGAGAACACCACCGCCGTCATGCCCGGCTACACCCATCTGCAGCGTGCCCAGCCCATCACCTTTGGCCACGCCCTGATGCATATGCTCCATGCTGCTGCGCGACCTGCAGCGCTTTGAGGATGCCACCGCCCGCATGGACGCACAGTGCCCGCTGGGCAGCGGCGCGCTGGCTGGCACCACCTACCGCTGGACCGCCAGTTCACCGCCGAAAAGCTGGGCTTTGCGGCTCCCTGTGCCAACAGTCTGGACGGCGTGTCCGACCGCGATTTCTGCATCGAACTGGCAAACGCCATCTCCATCTGCATGATGCACCTGTCCCGTCTTTCCGAGGAGATCATCCTCTGGTGCAGCTGGGAGTTCAAGTTCATTGAGCTGGACGATGCCTTTACCACCGGCTCTTCCATCATGCCGCAGAAGAAGAACCCGGATGTTACCGAGCTGATCCGCGGCAAGACCGGCCGCGTCTACGGCGACCTGAACACCCTTCTGGTGATGATGAAGGGCATTCCCCTCGCCTACAACAAGGACATGCAGGAAGATAAGGAAGCCATCTTCGACGCAGTGGATACGCTGGAGCTGTGCCTGAAGACGGTCACCCCCATGCTGGATACCATGAAGACCATTCCGGTCAACATGCGCCGCGCCGCCGCCAAGGGCTTTATCAACGCCACCGACTGCGCCGACTACCTCACCAAGAAGGGGATGCCCTTCCGCGATGCCTACAAGCTGACCGGCTGCATGGTGTCCGACTGCATCGCAAAGGACAAGACCCTTGAAGAGCTGACCCTCGACGAGTTCAAGGGCTACAGCGCTCTGTTTGAGAACGATATCTACGATGCCATTGATCTGGTCAAGTGCTGCGAGGGCCGCACCAGCTACGGCGGCCCCAGCGAAGCCAGCGTGAACAACCAGATCGCACTGGCAAACGCACAGCTGGATGCGTGGGAGGAAAAGAACGCATGAGCGTGAAGTTTTATTGATGGCTCTTCCGGCACCACCGGTCTGCGCATTGCCGACCGTCTGGCACAACGCCCGGAGATCGAGCTGCTTTCCATTTCCGCAGAGGGCCGCAAGGATGTGAACGAGCGCGCGAAGGTCATCAACTCTGCCGACCTCGCCTTCCTCTGCCTGCCGGATGCCGCTTCCAAAGAGGTCATGCCCCTGCTGCGCCCGGACGTGAAGGTGCTGGACACCTCCACCGCCTTCCGCACCGATGCCGCATGGGACTACGGCTTCCCGGAGCTGGCGGGCCAGAAGGAAAAAATCAAAAATTCCTGCCGCGTGGCAGTGCCCGGCTGCTATGCCAGCGGCTTTATCAGCATTGCCCGCCCGCTGGTGGAGCTGGGCCTTGTACCGGCAGAGTATCCCTTCAGCTGCACCGGCATCTCCGGCTACTCCGGCGGCGGCAAAAAGATGATCGCCGAGTACGAGAGCGCTGACCGCCCGGCGCACAGCAAGCTGGATGCACCCAAGAGCTACGGTCTGGGCCTTGCCCATAAGCACCTGCCGGAAATGCAGAAGATCAGCGCCTTGCCCACACCCCCATGTTCGTGCCCGTGGTGTGCGATTACTACTGCGGCATGCAGGTGCTGGTGCCGCTGGATCTGACGCTGGCGGCAGCACCGCCGAACAGGTGGCCGAGGGCATTGCGGCATATTACAAGGATGCTGCCACCGTCAAGGTGCACGCTCTGAACGAAGCCCTGCCGGAGAACGGCCTGTACTCCAATGCCATGGCCGATACCGACCGCATGGAGCTGTACATGACCGTGAACGCTGCAGGCGACCAGATGATGCTGGTGTCTGTGTTCGATAATCTGGGCAAAGGCTCTTCCGGCGCGGCCGTCCAGTGCATGAACCTGATGCTGGGGCTGGAAGAGACCGAAGGGTTGGAATAAAAACTCCCTTCGTCTGCTCACGGTGTTCGCATCCACCTCCCTCGAAGAGGGAGGCTTTTGCAGCTGACGGTTACGCAAAGGCTCCCTCCATGAGGGAGCTGGCACGCGAATGCCGTGACTGAGGGAGTATTTCTTTGTGGGAAAGGAAGATCATTATGCAGTATCAAGAAGTTGCGGGCGGCATCTGCGCGCCCAAGGGTTTTGCCGCCGCCGGTGTCCATTGCGGCATCCGCGCAAACCATGCAGAAAAATACGATCTGGCACTCATCAAGGCGGACGTGCGCTGCGCCGCCGCCGGTGTGTACACCACCAACAAGGTCTGCGGCGCACCCATCAAGGTGGACCGTGCCCACCTGAAGGACGGCTACGCACAGGCGATCATCGTGAACAGCGGCAACGCCAACACCTGCGCCGCCAACGGCGTGGCTCTGGCCGAAGAATGCTGCGAGCTGGTGGGCAAGGAGCTGGGCATCGACCCGCAGGACGTTCTGCCCGCCTCCACCGGTGTCATCGGTCAGCCCATGGTCATCGACCCTTTGCCCGGGGCATCCCTGCCGCCGCCGCAAAGCTGGCTGCGGACGAGCAGGGCAGCACCGACGCGGCCACCGCCATCATGACCACCGACACCCACAAAAAGGAATACGCCATCCAGTTCGAGCTGGGCGGCAAGACCTGCACCGTGGGTGCCATTGGCAAGGGCAGCGGCATGATCGCCCCCAACATGGCCACCATGCTGGCCTTCTACACCACCGATGCGGCGGTCTCGCCCATCCTGCTGGAAAAGGCCCTCAAGACCGTGGTGCCCGGCACCTACAACCAGATGAGCGTGGATCTGGACACTTCCACCAACGATACCTTGATCATCATGGCTTCCGGCCTTGCAGGCAACCCGGAGATCTGCGAGGAGAACGCGGACTACGAAGCCTTTGTTGCCGCGCTCACCGCCATTGCCGAGCACATGTGTGCCGAGCACGCCGGTGACGGCGAGGGTGCCACCCACCTCATCACCTGCGAAGTGACCCACGCCCCCGACCTGAAGACCGCCCGTGCCGTCAGCCGCAGCGTGGTGTGCTCCAACCTGTTCAAGGCCGCAGTGTTCGGCCGCGATGCCAACTGGGGCCGCATCCTGTGCGCCATCGGCTACACCCCCGGCGATTTCTCCATTGATAAGGTCTGCGTGTGGCTTTCCAGCAAGGCTGGTGAGGTGTATGTGTGCGAAAACGCCGCCTACCACCCCTACAGCGAGGACGAAGCCGCCAAGGTGTTGGCTGAGCACGATGTGCTGGTCAAGGTGGACATGGCACCGGCGATGCATCCGCAAAGGCATGGGGCTGCGATCTGACCTACGATTACGTCAAGATCAACGGCGATTATAGAACTTAATGGAACTCCCCCAGTCGCCTGCGGCGACAGCCCCCTCAAAGAGGGAGCCTGAAAGCCTCCCTCCTTGAGAAAGACTCCCCCGGCGGGGAGGTGGCACGAAGTGCAGAGGGAATGGGTGGCATCGCGTAGCATGACGGAAGGAGTTCGTCTGGTGGAAAACGAATGCCGGAGCAAGCGTGCTGGCGGCAAGGAGAGTATATGAAAAACGAAGAAATGGCGCGCCTTTTCTCTGAGGCGACACCCTACATCCAGAAGTATCACGGAAAGACCATGGTGGTAAAGTACGGCGGCAATGCATGATCAACGAAGAACTGAAAAATGCCGTCATGAACGATCTGGTCACCCTCACCCTGCTGGGTGTGCGCGTGGTGCTGGTGCACGGCGGCGGCCCGGCCATCAATGAGATGCTGAAAAAGGTGGGTGTGGAGAGCCATTTCGCAAACGGTCTGCGCGTGACTGACGATGCCACCATGGAGATCGTGCAGCAGGTGCTGGCCGGTAAGGTGAACAAGGATCTGGTGGCAAAGCTGCGCGGCCGCGGCGTGGGCCTGTGCGGCATGGACGGCCAGATGCTGCGCTGCACCGAGCTGGACCCCCAGCTGGGCCATGTGGGCGAGATCGTGCATGTGGACGCTACCCTGATCGCAAGCCTGCTGGACGGCGGCTTCATCCCCGTGATCGCCACGGTGGGCATGGACGATCTGGGTCAGGCCTACAACGTGAACGCCGACACCGCCGCTGCGCAGATCGCGATTGCGCTGAAAGCGGAGAAGCTGGTATCCATGACCGATATCGCGGGCCTGCTGCGGGATAAGGACGACGAGAGCACCCTCATCCCCGAGGTGGAGGTGTCCGAGATCGAGGGCTATAAGTCCGCCGGCATCATTGCGGGCGGCATGATCCCCAAGATCGGCGGCATGGCCGATGCCATCTATCAGGGCGTGCACGAGGCGGTCATCATCGATGGCCGCGTGCCCCACTCCATCCTGCTGGAGCTGTTCTCCAACCGCGGCTCCGGCACCCGCTTTTACCGCCGCAGCCACCGCGAATAAGCATTGCGCCGGTGCCGTGCAGGCGGTATAATAAGAAAAATGACCCTCTCAAGCCTTTGCCAGCATTTTCTGGCGCGAAAGCGCCTGAGAGGGTTTTCTGTTCACAGGAGGGTACACCTATGGATTCTGAAAAAGTCATCAAGCGGGACAACGAATACGTCCTGCACACCTATAACCGCAACCCTATTGTGCTGGAAAAAGGCCACGGCCTGCGCGCCGCAGGCCCCGAGGGCCAGCAGTATCTGGATTTTACCAGCGGCATTGGCGTGAACAGCTTGGCTACTGTGATCTGGACTGGGCCGAAGCCGTCTCGGAGCAGGCCCACAAGCTGCAGCATACCTCTAACCTTTACTACACCGCGCCCTGCGGCAAGCTGGCCAAAAAGCTGTGCAAGCGCACCGGCATGAGCAAGGTGTTCTTCGGCAACTCCGGTGCCGAGGCCAACGAGGGTGCCATTAAGGCCGCGCGCAAGTACAGCGTGGACCACTACCGCAAGGACCGTACCACGGTCATCACGCTGGTGAACAGCTTCCACGGCCGCACCATTGCCACCCTGACCGCCACCGGTCAGGAGGTGTTCCACAACTACTTCGGCCCCTTCAACGAAGGCTTCCTGTATGCTCCGGCAGGCGATATCGAAGCGCTGGAGGAGCTGGTGGACCGCACCACCTGCGCCGTGATGCTGGAACTCATTCAGGGCGAGGGCGGTGTGATGGCGCTGGACCCGGACTACGTGCAGGCCGTGCGCAAGCTCTGCGACGAAAAAGACCTTGTGCTCATCGTGGACGAGGTGCAGACCGGCGTGGGCCGCACCGGCACCTTCCTGTGCTGCGAGCACTACAACCTCAAGCCGGACGTGGTCACGCTGGCCAAGGGTCTGGGCGGCGGCCTGCCCATCGGCGCAGTGCTGATGAACGAAAAGGTGGCCGAGGGCATGGGCCCCGGCACCCATGGCTCCACCTTCGGCGGCAATCCGGTGGTCTGCGCCGGTGCCAATGTGGTGGTGGACCGCATGGACCAGAGCTTCCTTGCCAATGTCAACGAGCGCGCCGTCCAGCTGCGCGCAGGCATCGCAAAGCTGCCCCATGTCAAGAGCATTTCCGGCATCGGCCTGATGGTGGGCATCGAGTTCTACGACCTCAAGGCCGCAGATGTGCTGGCCGCCTGCCGCGAAGCGGGCCTGCTGGTGTTGACAGCCAAGACCCGCCTGCGCCTGCTGCCGCCGCTGACCCTCAGCGAGCACGATGTGGACATGGCGCTGGAGATCCTGAGCGATGTGCTGGGCAAGATGGAGCCGACGGCTCCGAAGGAGCAGGCATGAAAAATCTGCTGAAAATGAGCGACCTCTCCCCTGCCGAGCTGACCCACATTCTGGATGTGGCCGATCAACTCAAGGCACAGCAGAAGCTGGGCGGCACGGCCCCGCTGCTGGCAGGAAAGACGGTTGCCCTGATGTTCTCCAAGGCATCCACCCGCACCCGCACCAGCTTTGAGGTGGGTGTGTACCAGCTGGGCGGTCTGGGCAACTACATGAACACCGCCGAGCTGCAGGCCGGGCGCGTGAGCCCCTCAAGGACACCGCCCGGGTGCTGGGCCGCTACTACGACTGCGTGGTGTGGCGCACCTACCGCCAGAGCGATCTGGAAGAGTTTGCCGCGCTGGCCGGTGTGCCGGTGATCAACGGCCTGACGGATTACGCCCATCCCTGCCAGGTTCTGGCCGACCTGATGACCATTCGGGAGCGCCGGGGCAGCCTTGCGGGCCGGAAGCTCTGCTTTGTCGGCGACGGCAGCAGCATGGCAAACAGCCTCATCGTGGGCGGACTGCTGGCTGGGATGCAGGTCACCTGCGTCTGCCCGCAGAGCTACCGCCCGGCGGCGGATGTGCTGATGTTCGCCCACAAGTACGGCAGCGCCTTCCACCTGACCGCAGACCCTGCCGAGGGTATTCAGGATGCCGACGTGGTGGCAACGGCTGTGTGGAACACCGCCAAGCCCGGCACGCCGGAAAGTGAGCAGCGCCTGCGGGATTTTGTGGGCTTCCAGCTCACCGGCAAGCTGCTGGAAAGCGCCAAGCCCGATGTCATGGTGCTGCACTGCCTGCCCGCCCACCGGGGCGAGGAGATCTCCTCGGCGGTGTTCGAGCAGCACGCACCGGAGATCTTCGATGAAGCCGAGAACCGCCTGCACGTGCAGAAAGCCGTGCTGGCCATTCTTCTGGCGGGGAATAAAAACAGAACGCCAACAGGGCCGCCGCACATCGTTTGTGCGGCGGCCCTGTTTTTATCGTGGGAGATTTGAAAAAGCGATCAGCTGCGGTCCATTTTGACCACGAACAGGTAGCTCAGAACAAAGGATAAGCCAAAGGCAATGACCCAGCCGATGGCGGCGTAGATGAAGTAAGGTCCGATATAAGCGGGAATGCTGAAAATGCTGGAGGTGATGTAGCCGTACAGGCGCACACCAAAGGCACCGATGAAGGCACTGCCCACGCAGCTGCCGATGGTGGCAGCAAGGAAACCCTTCTTGTACTTGGTCAGCACGCCGAACAGAGCAGGCTCGGTGATGCCCAGAATGCCGGACAGAACGGAGGACAGAACGATGGAACGTTCCTTTTGGCTCTTTTCTTTGAAATAGCACCTGCGGCGGCACCCACAATGGACAGATTTGCAATGAACATCATGGGCATGAGCATGTCGTAGCCTTTGGTGGCAAAGTTCTCCAGAGCAATAGGAGTCATGGCGTGGTGCATACCCACCAGAATGGAAGCGGGGCGGATCAGACCCATGACGACACCGGCAAAGATGGGAGAGATACCGAACAGCACATCCAGCATCCATGCCAGACCTTTACCGATATAGATGCCCGCGGGGCCGATGACAGTCAGAGCGAAAAAGCCGGAAATGAACAGGGTGATGGTGGGGGTGATAACGGTGCGGGCGGCTTCGGGAACGATATTATCGACCCACTTGTAGATATAGCTCAGGCAAATACGCCGAAGATGATGGGAATGACCGAACCAGAATAGTTGAATACCGGAATGGGCAGGATGCCTGCAAACATAAAGTTGCTGATCTCGCCTGCTTGGCAGCATCACCATGGTGGGGTACATCAGAGTGGCGGCAATGGCAATGGCCAGATACTGGTTGGTCTTGAATTTTTTTGCGGCCGATGCGGCAATGAAGAACGGCAGGAAGGTAAACACACCGCTTGCCAGCATATCAATGATCTTATAGGTATCGGTAGCATTGGAAACCACGCCCAGAGCGACAAGACCGCCCATCAGGCCCTTGATCATACCGGCACCGGCAATGGCGGGCACGATGGGGCCGAATACGCCGGACACCATATCCATGAACCAGGAAATAAAGTCCTTCTTCTTTTCCGGCTGGGCGGGAGCGGCGATATCCTCCTTCAGATCCAGCATCTGCAGGGCGATGTCATAATATTTATGGACGCTGGTGCCAAGCACGATCTGCAGCTGGCCTTTGGCAAACTGCACGCCAATGACACCATCCAGCGCCTTGATGGCGTCCTCCTGGATCTTGCTGGTATCCTTGAGCTCAAAGCGCAGACGGGTCATGCAATGCCAAGTGTTCACAACATTGTCTTTGCCACCGACATACTCGATGATCTTTGCGACGACTTCAGTCTTTTCCATAAGGGAGAGCCTCCTTCTTCGGTTTCCTTTTTCCTTGATTGTGTTCCAAAGCGAAAATCCAGCACGTGCGTTGTGACGCTAATATACCACGGAAAAATTTCATTGTAAAACATACCATTTCTCTGGAATGATTTCAAAAAGCAACGATAACATGCTGTTAAATGATTTTAGTTTCAAAAATTGGACTGTTTTATTTTGCGGTTTTCGCCAAATAAAAAGCAGGAATTGATTTGCCGCCCAAGGTATGATTGAATAGTTCTGCAAGTAAAAATGCAAACCCTTTTCAATCTGCTATAAAGAGGTGTGCTTCTTATGAAACCTACGATCATTACAGATATCAAATGTTTTGTCACGAACCCGGAACGTCATAATCTGGTGGCTGTCAAGTGCTCACGAATAAGGCGTTTATGGTGTGGGCTGCGCAACCTTCCAGCAGCGGCCGCTGGCGGTGAAATGCGCGGTGGAGGATTACCTCAAGCCCATCCTGATCGGACGCGATGCCAACGATATTGAAGACCTGTGGAACCTGATGATGGTCAACTCCTACTGGCGCAACGGCCCGGTGCTGAACAACGCCGTGGCAGGCATCGACATGGCGCTGTGGGATATCAAGGGCAAGCTGGCAGATATGCCGCTGTACCAGCTGCTGGGCGGCAAAGCACGCACCGCCATTCCGGCCTATACCCACGCCGTGGCGGATGATCTGGAAGGATTATACCGCGAGGTGGACCGCATCTACAAGGAGGGATACCGTCATATCCGCTGCCAGCTGGGCTTTTACGGCGGGATCCCGGACGAGCTGAATACCCCGGAAAACCCCCTGCCCGGCACCTATTTTAACCAGGACGACTACATGCGCAACACCGTGTATATGTTCGGCAAGCTGCGGGAAAAGTACGGCAGCTCCTTCCACATCCTGCACGATGTGCATGAAAGGCTGACCCCAAATCAGGCGATCCGGTTTGCCAAAGAGCTGGAACCGTACGCTCCCTATTTCCTCGAAGATCTGCTTCCGCCGGATCAGAACGAGTGGCTGGCCCAGCTGCGCAGCCAGTGTGCGGCCCCCATTGCTACCGGCGAGCTGTTCAATAACCCCATGGAATGGAAAGAACTGGTCGTGAACCGCCGCGTGGACTACCTGCGCTGCCATGTTTCCCAGCTGGGTGGCATTACCCCGGCGGTAAAGCTGGCGCACTTCTGCGAACCTTTGGTGTGCGTATCGCATGGCACACCCCATCGGACATTACCCCCATCGGGGTGGCGGTGAATACCCACCTGAACATCCATCTGCATAATGCCGCCATTCAGGAGAACATCGAGCTGAAAGACAAGATCAAGGCAGTGTTCCCCGGCTACAACGAGGCAAAAGGCGGCTACTTCTACCCTATTGAGCGTCCGGGCATCGGTGTGGATATCGACGAAAAGGAGATCGTCAAGTATCCGGTGCGCTATCGTCCCCATGAGTGGACCCAGAGCCGTATCCCGATGGTACGCTGGTGACACCGTGACCGACCGCTTTCAATAATGTGCAGGACTTTGCACTTTTTGTCCCAGTGTGGTATCCTTAGCAAAAGACCCCAAGGAGGATACTGCCTGTGACTGCCAAAAAGACCGAGTTCATCGTTACAGACCTCATCAGCAAGATCTTTCAGCGCAAGACCATAATGGACAAGCTGCCCAGCCAGCGGGAATTGGCAGAGATCTATCACGTTTCCCGTTTCACGATCCAGAAGGTGCTGGGAAGGCTGCAATCCATTGGTTTGATCTATATGACACAGGGCGATGGTACCTATATCAACAAAAAGGCACTGGGGCATCCCATGGTCTACAATTCCCTTACCGAAGTGCCCTATGAGGAGCTGCGTTCCAGAACTCTGTACCTGAAGCAGGTGGAGCCTACGGCGGAGCTGCGCCGGGTGTTCAATCTTGAAGCCGGCGAGACCCTGTGGGAGTTCCGCCGCATCCGTATCGTGCGGTATGAGATCAGTCAGGTAGAAACTGGCTGGATGCCCTGTGCGCTGTTTCCGGAGCTGAACCGGGAGGTGCTGGAGGATTCTATTCAGAGCTATGCCTTGCGGCAGAAGTACCGCATTGCCTACTTTATTACCAACTACCATGCAGCAGCACTGGATGCAGAGCACGCCGAACTTTTGCACTGCAAAAAGGGGCTGCCGGTCATGGATATCACTTCCCGTGGTGTACTGCGGGATGGAAGGATCTTTGTTTACAGCCGCATCAAGGCGGTGCAGTATGAGTGCACGTATGTCTCGCCCTTCAATAAGGACGTGTTCCTTTCCCGGCGGAAAATAATCACGGAAGATGCATAAAAAGAACGCCTGTCAGGCTCAATGGCCCGGCAGGCGTTCTTGCATGGGGATCATACGTAAGCCGCGCCGCGGTCGAGGATCTTATCGAACCGGGCAAAGAAGGTGATGGTGGTGATGGTGGCGGCCAGAATGTCGCTGACCGGCTCGGCCAGAAACACGCCGAACACCGGGTTCGGCAGAACGTGCGGCAGAATGAAGATGAGGGGGATCAACAGAATGATCTTGCGCAGGCAGGCCAGCAGCAGGCTGACCTTAGCCTGCCCCAGCGCCATAAAGCTTTGCTGGCAGGCGATCTGGAAGCCCATGGCAAAAATGCCCGCCATGTAAATGCGCATGGCCCACGTGGTGTACTGGATCAGTGCGGTGTCCGAGGTGAAAATGCCCGCCACCGCGCCGGGAAACAGCATCATCAACAGCCAGAACAAGCAGGTGTAGGACCCGCACAGCGTCAGCTGAAAACGGAAGGCTTCCTTGACGCGGGCCTTCTTGCCTGCGCCGAAGTTGAAGCTCATCACCGGCTGTCCGCCCTGACAGATGCCCTGAATGGGCAGCGTGCACAGCTGGGATGCGCTGGTGATGACGGTCATGGCACCCACAGCCACATCGCCGCCGTACCGCGCCAGACTGGAGCTGAAGCTGATGGAAAGCAGGCTTTCGGTGGAGAGCATCACAAATGAGGAGATGCCCAGCGCCAGCACCGGCAGAATGATCTGCTTTTCCGGGCGCAGGTAGTCTCTGCGCAGGCGCAGGATGGTCTTTTTGCCGGTGAGAAAGAGGATGATCCATGCCGCGCCCACGGCCTGACTGAGCACCGTGCAATGGCCGCGCCCCGCACGCCCAGCCCGAACCCGAAAATCAGGATGGGGTCGAGGATAATGTTGATCACCGCGCCGATCACGGTGGTAAGCATACTGGTCTTGGCAAAGCCTGCGTGGTGATAAAGGGTTCATGCCCAGCACCACCAGCACGACACCGAGCCTGCAATGTAGATGCGGCTGTAGCTCAGGGCGTACGGCAGGGTGGCATCGCTGGCACCGAACAGCCGCAGCAGCACCGGTGCCCCGGCATAGAAGCCGATGGTCAGCACCACCGAAAAGAGCAGCAGCATGGTAAAGCTGTTGGAGACGATCTTTCGGCCTGCTGCCTGTCCCCCTGCCCCAGAGCAATGGCGGTGCGCGGCGCGCCGCCCGCGCCCACCAGCATGGCAAAAGCGTTCAGCAGCATCAGAATGGGTGTGAACAGCCCCACGCCGGTCAGCGCTGCCGCGCCAATGCCCGCAATGTGGCCGATGTAAATGCGGTCCACGATGTTATACAGCAGGTTCACCACCTGCGCCACCACGGCGGGGATCATGAGCTGCAGCATCAGCTTTTTGATGCTGCCGGTGCCCATATCTTGTTTTGCCTGTGCCATTGGAATGCTCTCCTCTGTACTTCAAATTTGAAAAATATCGTTCCTATTATACTCGCTCCCGCCCAAAAGAACAGCCTTTTTTGCAAAGAAACCGCGCTTTCTGCCCCAAAAACGCAAAACGCACGGCTGCGTATGGCTTGCAGCCGTGCCGTGCCGTAACGGGAGAAAAGTGTTGACGGAAAACCGCTTTTTTGCTATACTGTAAAGGCTAATATATGGAGATGTATCGAAGCGGTCGTAACGAGAACGACTCGAAATCGTTTTGTCCTTAATCGGGCACGTGGGTTCGAATCCCACCATCTCCGCCAACAAAAGGCATCAGCTCAGGCTGGTGCCTTTTTTTGCAGCTAGATGGTGCGGATGAGGACAGGGCGGCGGTCCGCAGACCGCAAGCAACCAGCTGCGGGCTGTTGCTTAGTCCGCGGGAGAATATCCACCATCTCCGCCAGAAGTCGCAGATTGCATTTTGAGACAGGGGGGAATATACTTATATTGGATAGATTCCAATACTATTCAACTTTTTAATGCAACAGCGGTGAATTGCATATCGCAAAGATGTCGTTTGAATGTTGCACTAATTTCTTAACTTGCGATAAAATTTGCGATAAACGATTTTTGGAAGGAATATAATCATGTCGAAAGATGAATATTTGATCACAGATCCACCCCTTAAAGCGCTGACTGTTTTTGCGATGCCGATGATCCTTGGCAGCTTTTTTCAACAAGTATACAATATGGCCGATTCCATAATAGTTGGTCAATTTGTTGGCTCCTCGGCACTTGCGGCTGTTGGTGCTTGTGCTGCACTGACCAATGTTTTTATTTGTGTGGCGCTTGGTGCTGGTGTGGGCGCAGGTGTGCTTGTAAGCCGCTATTTTGGTGCAAAAAATTATGGTAAAATGAAAACCATTGTGTCAACGTCCCTGATCAGCTTTTTGATCTTAAGCGTTGTCCTTGGTGTCTTTGGCTTTTGCTTTTCCCATTTCATGATGAGCGGATTACAGACCCCTGCCGATATATTGGAAGAAGCAGTATTGTATCTGCGTGTCTACTTTGTGGGTTTCCCGTTTCTATTCATGTACAACATTCTTTCCACCATGTTCACTTCCATCGGTGAATCCAAAATTCCGTTGGGACTGCTGATATTCTCATCTATCCTGAATATTTTTATGGATCTCTGGATGGTGGCTGGTCTTGGTCTGGGGGTGTTTGGTGCAGCCCTTGCGACCTTGATCGCACAAGGAATTTCTGCCGTGTTTTCGTTTTTGATCTTTCTGTCTCGGATGCGGCAATACAAGAGCTCCTTTAGCAGGTTCGACCGGCAGGAGCTGTATTCCACGCTTCGCATTGCGGTACCATCGGTTTTGCAGCAGTCCACAGTGTCTATCGGTATGATGATCGTGCAGGCAGTGGTAAATCCCTTCGGCACACAGGCACTTGCCGGGTATGCGGCAACGATGCGGGTAGAAAATGTTTTTTCGTTGATCTTCGTATCCATCGGCAATGCAGTTTCGCCGTTTGTATCCCAGAATTTTGGCGCAAAGAAAATTGAGCGTATCAAAAAAGGTTATCATGCTGCACTGGTGTTGGATCTATGCTTTGCAGTTCTTGCTTTCGTGGTCATTGAAACACTGCACACACAGATTTCCTCGTTGTTCTTGGGAAAAGACGGAACCGCGTTGGCCTATCAGGTGTCCGGTGATTATATGAGATGGCTTGGTTACTTTTTCATCTTCATGGGCATCAAGATGGCAACTGATGGCGTTCTTCGCGGACTTGGAATCATGCGGCCGTTTCTTATTGCAAATATGGTAAACCTTGCAATCCGCTTGTCTGTTGCTTTGATTTGTGCACCGCGTTTTGGCATTGCTTTTGTTTGGCTTGCAGTCCCGGCAGGTTGGCTTGCAAACTTCCTTATTTCCTATGCGGCGCTCAGAAGATCGTGGCCAGAGGATAAAGCAGCGGTATCTCAATGATTTCATGCAGTGGAGAGGTGCTTTGTTCTGACGGGTTTCACTTACAGAGAATGTGACGCGAAAAAAATTCGCCGGTGTTCCGTTCAGAAAATCAGATGCTCGCTAAAATATCTGTCAGTGTGGCGACAAATGCTTCATCCTGCTCCTTCGTCCGCTTTGCACTCCCCTTGGGGTGCTTTCCGGCACGGAGGAGCTTTTTGTTTTCATACCTCCGCAGCATGAGAGCTTCCATGTTGTCGGCGGTGTATTCCAGACCGTTCTGGTTCAGCACCCGGGCGCACTTGGCAAGGCACATACTCGCAAGGCCGTAGTCCTGTGTTACGACAATATCCCCCGGCTTTACCCGGTTGACGAGAGCAAAATCTACGCTGTCTGCCCCTTTATCGAACACCAGCGTCTGCGCACCTTCCCGCTCGATTTGGTGGGCGGTGTCGCACAGGATGATGACCGGAACGCCGAACTGTTTTGCAATTTGCAATGTCAGGTCCACCACCGGGCAGCCGTCGGCATCGATCAAAATATTCATCGGCTTTCCTCCATCGTCCACCGAAAGGCTTTCGCGGTACGCAAATCAGCGTCCTTAAAGTGCCCGCCGCTGTTCCATTCAAGGGTGCAGTCTGCGCCACGCTCTGCAAGCCGGCTGTGCAGGGTGCGGATGTGATCACCTACCGCAGCCATGACAGCGTTTTTCGTATGCTCTTCCTTGTCGCCAAGGCTTAGATAAATGTGCTGTGTCTGTATCGGGTGCCGCTGTTCAAACTCCATCCAGCCCGGAAACCACACCGAGGGCGAGGCGGCAGCGATACCATAGAACAGATCAGTCTGGGTGGATGCCCACAATGCAAACAATCCCGCCAGCGAGTAGCCGCCCAGAATGATTTTGACGTTTTCCGGGAGAGGATACTGCTGCTTCAGTGTGGGAATGGCCTGTTCTGTCAGAAAGCGCAGGGTGTCCGCAGCCTTGCCCCCAAATCCTTGCTTTCCCCACACGGCAGGGGCTTCCCACGGAGAAAGTGCATCGTTCCAGCTTTCCACAGGGATGGCCGCAAACAGAAAGTTCTGGCCGCTTTGTGCGATAGCAACCACTTCGTTGTCTATGCTCTGCAACTCATGTTCGCCTGTCATTTGGAGCAGTAGGTATTCTGCATGGGCTTCGCCGTAAATGCGGCAAGGTCTGTTCCCGATTTGCATTGTATGTGCGGTCATTGCGGCATCCTCCCGAAAAAATTTGATAAGCCCAGTATAGCAACTGAAAAATCATTTTGCAATTCAAAAGGCGTTCGCATTCGCAAGCAGTGTCTTCGTAAAAAAAGCTGGCACCTGATTTGAAGTTGTGCGAGGTTTCCAGAGTGATGTATCAGCAGTTTTTGAACGATCATGCCGTAGCCCATAAGCGGCAGACGAACCGCACGTGGATCTGAACAGGGCAGCGTTATTCAATACCGCTAAGCTCGCGGTACAGCGTGCGGGCATAGGAATCTGTCATGCCGCTGATATAGTCGGTGACCATCAGCAGCCGGAGGTACAAGTCAAAAGATTCCGTGCCGGTTCGGGTGTTTTGGTAATCCTGCTTGTAATTGCCGGAGAAAATGGCGAGAAGCTTTTTGTCGGCCTTGGAAGGTGCCTGCCCGTCGGTGCAGTATGCAGAGTCATAGTACAGCACGGCGGGAACAAAATGATCCAGCAGAAAATCGAGAATGACCTGTCCGGACAGCTCCAGTTTCAGGATGCCGGGCGTATTAAAAATCTGCAAAAGGCATCGGCCTTCCATCACTGCCATTATACAAAAGAAACGCTGCTCCGGCAACAAAAAACGGATTCTCTGAAAAAAACACAAAAACTGCAGCTTGAACATGTGCAGAGTTCCAATTTATTTCGGGATCCGAAAAAAGGAAAGCGGAGTGTTATGCTGCGGTGTACTACTTCCGTCAGATGCACCCGAAATTGAATCAGACAAAAGCTTCCCTTTCCGTGGGCTGCGTGCCTGCGGCGGGGAAGCTTTTTTGTATGCCTGCGGGGCAGGAACGGAGGGATATCAGCCAGATTGCACAAAACGCATTGCACAAAATTGAACAGCTTTTCAGGAAAAAATCTTGCTATTCCGCTTGCGCTCATGTATAATGGACTTGACTTGAAAGGTAGGATGTTTAAAAACACTCTGCCGTATGCTGCTGCAGATGACTTGAAAGGTGGAACATGGGATGTTGTATAAGAAAGCTTCTGAGATGAAACCCACTCCGATCCCCCATTGCATGGGCGGCGAGGGCACCGTGATGATGGAACGCCTGCTGGACGCGCCTGCCGAAATGCTGGGCAAGGGCCGCGCCTACGTGCGCCACACGCTGGCACCGGGCGTGACCATTGGCAGGCACACGCATGAGCACGAGATGGAAAGCATGGTCATCGTCTCCGGCCGCGCGGTCCACATCATCAACGGCGAGGAGCAGATCTTGGAGAAGGGCGACATCATTGCCGCCATGCCCGGCGACACCCACCAGATCGCCTGCCTGGGCGACGAGCCGCTGGTGCTGATCGCACAGGTGCTGTACGAATAAAGGAGGAGCTTCAGATGGAACAGATCCGCAGTGCCGATGTTCTGGCCAATTTTCCGCAGGTGGATGAGGAAAAACTGAACGCCGCCCTTGCCGCCGAAGCTGCCGCCAGCAACCGCAAGATCATTGTGCTGGACGACGACCCTACCGGCGTACAGACGGTACATGATATCTATGTTTATACAGATTGGACGGTAGAAAGCCTGCGCAAGGGCTTTGCTGCGCCGGAAAAGCTCTTCTTTATTCTGACCAACAGCCGCGGCTTTACCGTGGCCGAGACCACCAAGGCCCACCGCGAGATCGCGGAGAACACCGCCAAGGTGGCCCGCGAGTTCGGCATGGACTACCTTATCATCAGCCGCGGCGACTCCACCCTGCGCGGCCACTACCCGCTGGAGACCGACCTGCTGCGCGAGGTGACGGAGGCTGAGAACGGTTACAAAATGGATGGCGACATCCTGTGCCCCTACTTCCGCGAGGGCGGACGCTTTACACTGGAAAATGTGCATTATGTGCGCTATGGCGCAGAGCTTGTGCCCTGCGGCCAGACCGAATTTGCCAAGGACGAGACCTTTGGCTACCACGCCAGCAACCTGTGCGAATACATTGAGGAAAAAACCGGCGGCAAAGTCCGTGCAGGAGACGTGACCTGCATCTCGCTGGAAAGCCTGCGCGCCATGGACTTTGACGGCATCGAGGCCCAGCTGCTGGCGGTGCACGATTACGGCCATGTGATCGTCAACGCAGTGGCGGACTGCGATGTGAAGGTGTTTGCAGTGGCACTGTACCGCGCCATGCAAAGGGCCGTCACTTCACCATCCGCAGTGCGGCCGCACTGGTCAAGGCCATCGGCAATATTTCCGACCAGCCGCTGCTCACCCGGAAAAAGATGGTCACGCAGGAAAGCAAGGCAGGCGGCATCATCGTGGTGGGCAGCCACACCAAAAAGACCACTGCCCAGCTGGAAGAACTGAAAAAAGTACAGGGCATCGAGTTTATTGAGATGGACAGCGACAAGGTGCTGATGCCGGGCGAGCTGGAAAAGGAAGCAGCCGCCATTGTGGCCCACTGCTCACAGCAGATCGCAAAGGGCATCACCTGCTGCGTGTCCACAAAGCGCGTGGTGCTCACCCTGCCGGACGACACCCCGGAAGCAGCCCTCGTGCGCAGCGTTGCCATCAGCGATGCACTGCAAAGCTGCGTGGCAGGCTGACCGCTTCCCCGGCTTTTGTGGTGGCAAAGGGCGGCATCACCAGCAGCGACGTGGGCGTGAAGGCCCTGCGCGTGAAATGCGCCAAGGTGCTGGGCCAGATCCGGCCGGGCATCCCGGTATGGCAGACCGGTGCCGAAAGCCTGTTCCCCGGCACGCCGTACATTATCTTCCCGGGCAATGTGGGCGAAGTGCCCACCCTGCGGGAAGCGGTGGAAATTTTGCTGGGCTGACAGCCTGACGATTTAGAATTGTCTCCGCTCTGCTCTGACAATATCAGAGGAAAAATTATTTTAAATATTGCAAACAAGCCAGCTGCGGGGCTGGCTTGTTTGCTTTTTCACGGGAAGGAGTCGTGGCGGTTAACGGCGTATTGCCTGCGCTGGCTCCTGCGGGAGCATTCGCGCGGCAGATAACGCAAACGTTATGTTCAGGCCCCGCTCCTGCGGGGAGCTGCCGCCGTAGCGGCTGAGGGGCCTTGAAATCGGCGCAACACAAAAATCCTTTAGCGAAGCGACTTGGATTTTTTGTATGGAGCCCATCTTCTTTGGGATTATTAAGGGCGAGTAGCCCTTAATTCGTGCCTCCCGCGCTTCGAAAGTAGCGGGTGCTTTCTGGTTCTCTTTTGGCACGCAAAAGAGAACATTCCGTGGTATAATAGAGCCATCCTTTTAGAAAGGGGGCTTTCCCCATGCGTTTTCTCCACCTCTCCGACCTGCACCTGGGCAAACGGGTCTGCGAGTTCTCCATGCTGGATGACCAGCGCTATATTTTAGAGCAGATCTTATCCCTGCTCGATTCCCACCCCGTGGATGCCGTGCTGCTGGCCGGTGACCTGTACGACAAACCCGTGCCGCCTGCCGAGGCGGTCCGCCTGCTGGACTGGTTCCTCACCGAGCTTTCCCACCGGGAACTGCCGGTGTTCGCCATCTCGGGCAACCACGATTCCGCCGACCGGGTGGCCTTTGGCTCTGCCCTGCTGGCCGAAAGCAGGGTCTACGTCTCGCCGGTGTTTTCCGGCCCGCCGGAGCCCATCACCCTCACCGACGCACACGGCCCGGTCGATCTGTACTTACTGCCCTTTTGAAGCCCGCCATGGTGCGGCACGTCTGGCCGGACGCGCCCATTGAGAGCTACAACGATGCCCTTGCCTGCGTGCTGGATCACTGTTCGCCTGACCCGGTCCACCGCAGTGTGCTAGTGGCACACCAGTTCGTGGCAGGAGCTGCCTCCTGCGAGAGTGAGGAGCCCAGCGTGGGCGGCATAGACTGGGTGGATGCCGCCCTGTTCGACAAGTTCGACTATGTGGCGCTGGGGCATCTGCACAGCCCCCAGAAGGTGGGCCGGGACACCCTGCGCTACTGCGGAACGCCGCTGAAGTATTCCTTCTCGGAGGCCAGCCAGCACAAGAGCGTGACCTTTGTGGAGCTGGGCGAAAAGGGCAGCGTGACCATTGCCGCCGAACCGCTGGTGCCCCGGCACGATCTGCGGGAGCTGCGCGGCAGCTACATGGAGCTGACCGACCGCCGCAATTACGAGGCACCGCCGTGGATGATTACCTGCACATCACCCTGACCGATGAGCAGGACATTCCCGAGGCACTGGCCCGCCTGCGGGTCATCTACCCCAACCTGATGCGGCTGGATTACGACAACCGCCGCACCCAGACCCGGCAGGAGCTGGATGCCCCTGCAAAGCCGAACAGAAAACACCGCTGGAGCACTTTGCAGATTTTTACCAGCTGCAGAACAACCAGCCCCTGACCGATGAGCAGGCGGCTTTCTGCCAGCAGCTCATTGAAAGCATCTGGAAGGAGGAGAACGCATGAGACCGCTCAAGCTGACCCTCTCGGCCTTTGGCCCCTATGCAGGCACTACCACCCTGCCGCTGGAGCAATTGGGCAGAGGCGGGCTCTACCTTGTCACCGGTGACACCGGCGCGGGCAAGACCACCCTGTTCGATGCCATCACCTACGCCCTGTACGATCATTCCAGCGGCGGCGTGCGGGATGGGGCCATGCTCCGCAGCAAATACGCGGACCCCGGCACCCCCACCTTTGTGGAGCTGGAATTGAGGTGCGGGGGCAGCGGTACACCGTCCGGCGCAACCCGGAGTATCTGCGCCCCAAGGCCCGGGGCGATGGATTCACCACTGAAAAGGCGGATGCCGCCCTGACCTATGCCGACGGCCGCCCGCCTGTGACCAAAGCCAAGGAGGTGACTGCCGCTGTCATTGATATCATCGGGCTGGACTACAACCAATTTTCCCAGATCGCCATGATCGCGCAGGGGCAGTTCACCCGCCTGCTCAACGCCACCACTGAGGAGCGGAGCAAGATCTTCCGCAAGCTGTTCCGCACCCAGCGCTATCAGAAACTGCAGGAAGCGCTGGCTGAGGAAAACTCCGCCCTCACGGCCCGGCGCGCCCGCCCTGAACGCAAAGCTGGGACGCAGTGCTTGCGGGCATCTCGTATGATGCCGCAGACCCGGAGGCCGAAACACTGGGGATACTTTCGGCGCAGATGCCGCCGGATGCAGTGGCCACCCTGCTGGAGGGGCTGACCGCCCGGCAGGAAGCTGCCGCCGCACAGGCCGCAAACGCGCTGGCTGCGCTGGACAGGCAATTGAGCACGTTACAGACCACATTGGGCGCGGCAGAGCAGGCAGAGCGCCAGCGGCAGGAGGTTGCCGGAGAACTGACCAAGGCCCGAAGCACCGCCCAGCTGGAATCCGCCAAGGCCAGCACCCGGCGCAAAACGCTGGAAGCACTGGATGCGGCACTCACGGCCTCTGAAGCAGAACTTGCCGCTCTGGCCGATGCCGACACCCGCCGGGTAGAGTTGGAGGCAGAAGCGGCCCGCCTTGCCCAGCGGGAAACCGCACTGAACGAGCTGGCCCGGAGCCTGACAGAGTGCCAGCACCGGAACAC
>ENA-OQHA01000387-OQHA01000387.1-human-gut-metagenome-genome-assembly--contig:-NODE-387-length-22555-cov-3.409889_pt1 | contig 22555 bp, 29 predicted proteins | sample MGYA00242558_ERZ504707 | MGnify/ENA primary metagenome ERZ504707 (study PRJEB26092, sample SAMD00036197) | human gut metagenome | host: Homo sapiens | study: EMG produced TPA metagenomics assembly of...
TGGTGCTGCCGGACGGGTCGCGGGTGTGGCTCAATGCGGAAAGCTCGCGTCAGCTGATCCCGGGAGCTTCGGGCGGAAGGGAACGGCGCGAGGTGACGCTGCAGGGGGAGGCCTACTTTGAGGTGGCGCCCGACAGCTGCATCCCTTTGTGGTGGAGACGGCGGCCCTGCAGACGCAGGTGCTGGGCACTTCGTTCAACGTGAGGGCCTATTCGCCGGAGGATACGCGGGTGACCCTGCTCCGGGGGAGCGTGAAGGTGAGCGACAGGCACCGGGGGGAAGTGCTGCTCAGACCGGGGGAAGGAACGGACTGCAGCCTGGACAGGAAGACCGTGGACGATGCGGAGGACTGCCGTGCGTGGACCGGCGGCCGGTTTGCCTTTGATGATGCTCCGCTGGTGGAGATCATGCGCGAGCTGGGGCGGTGGTATAACGTGGATATCGTGTTCACCGACAGGGAGGTGATGCAGGAACGCCTGCATTTCCGGGCGGACCGGAGGGATTCGCTGGAGCAGGTGCTGGAGCTGCTGAACTGCCTGCGCAAGGTCAGGGCCCGGATCGAGGACGGCCGGGTGGTGGTGGGCGTCTGAAATTTTTTCTGAAAAAAATGTGCTTTCCGGTACCCGGTCGGGCATGCTCTCCGTAACAGAGGCAGAATCAGTCAGAATTTTGAACCATGAAAACGAAAATGATCTTTTTGCTGCTGGCATGGACGGGGGCGGTCCTGACCCTGCCGGCTCAGACGGGACGCCCGGTCAGCGCAGAGCTGAAGGAGGTGCCTCTGTCGGCTGCCCTGAAGAAGCTGGAACAGGCTTCGGGATGCAGCATTCTGTTTACTTACAGCGATGTACAGCCTTACCGGGTGACGGCTTCCATCCGCGATATGGCGGTGGAACAGGTGGTGAAGAAGCTGCTTGAGGGTAAACCGCTCACCTCGGTGCGCAGGGGGGAGGAGTATCTCATCGTCCTGCCGGACAGTGTGCACAGGCTGCCGGTTGCCGTGCGGGGCAGGGTGACTGACGAGGCGGACCGTCCGCTCCCGTACAGCAACGTGCTGCTGCTTACGCCCGATTCGGTGTTTGTGAACGGATGCGTCAGCCGTGAGGACGGCTCGTTCCTGATGACGGCGGAAGAGGGGAAGGCGTATCTGCTGAAGGTGTCGTCGGTGGGGTATGCGACCGTGGTGCAGGGCTGCGGCTGCCGGCAACCGGATCCGGCTGGCTCCCGACGCACAGATGCTGGAGGAGGTGACCGTGACGGGCCGCCGCAGACTGATAGAGCCTTCGGCCGGCGGGGTGAAGGCGAACGTGCCGGTACGTCGCTGGCACGGATGGGTACGGCGGGGGAGATGCTGGCTCACCTGCCTTTTGTCACCAGCCGCAACGGAAGTCTTTCGGTGCTGGGAAGCGGTACGCCGGAAATCTACATCAACAGCCGGAAGGTGCGCGACATGGGGGAACTCGACCGGCTCCGGGCTTCGGAGATCCTGTCGGCGGAGGTGATCACGGCGCCCGGCCCGGAGTATGCTGCCGACGTGCCTGCGGTCATCCGCATCCGTACGCTCCGCCAGCGGGGTGAGGGCTGGAGCGGAAGCGTGAACCTGGGCTACAACCAGGGACGGTGGACGAACGGCGACCAGCAAGTGGCCCTGAATTTCCGCACCGGAGGGCTGGATCTTTTTGTGAAGGGCTATGTCAGCGAAAAGAATTCATACGGAGAGACGGAGGCTGTGATCCGCACGGAGGGAAAGGATGTGTGGGAGACGGTGGCCGGCGATGTGCAGACGTCGCGGTCGCAGAGGTTCTCGGCCGAGGCGGGCTTCAACTGTGAGGTAAACGAGCATCATTCGTTCGGGGTGAAGTATACGCCGGGGGGAACACTGGGCACTGCTATCCAGCGGTCGTGGGGGGAAACGGTCACTTCCTGCAACGGGACTGAGGTGGAACGGGCGGACTTCGTGATGCGTTCCTGTCCCCGCGACGGGATCAATCATGCGGTCAATGCGTATTATGTGGGCGAGGCCGGCCGGTGGACGCTGGATCTGAATGCGGATTATCTGGACAACCGCATGAAGAGCAGCCAGTATGCGGAGGACGGAAGCGAGGCGGACATCAGCAGTGTGTCCGACTCGGAAAGCCGGCTTTATGCGGCCCGGCTTCAGGCAGGCGTGAAGCTGGGAAAAGGGCAGCTGTCGTTCGGGTCGGAAGGAACGCTGACGGAGCGGAAGGATCTTTTCACGCAAAGCGGCTTCTCGGCCGATGCGGACAATTTCATCCGCCAGCGTGCCTTTGCGGTCTTTGCCGGGTATTCGGCTTCCTGGGGAAAATGGCGGGCGAATGCGGGGCTGCGCTATGAGCACCGTGCCACGGATTATTGGGATCAGGGGGTCCGGGTGGAGGAACAGAGTCCGGTGTATGATGAGCTGATTCCCACGGCGTCTGTCAGCTGGTCGGACCGGGATCTCAGTCTGGCACTTGCCTGGAAGACGATGCGGACCAATCCTTCGTATGCCTTGCTGACCAATGCCGTCAGCTACCGGACCCAGTATTCGTATACGACGGGGAATCCGGGACTGGAACCGTCGCAGGCCAGCATCCTGTCGCTGAACCTGGCTTACAAATGGCTGTTTGCCTATGTGCAGTATGGGCGTACCAGAAATTTGCTCACGAACATTACCATGCCTTACAATGAGGAAACCCATCCGGGAATCCTGCTGTTCACTTCGGCCAATCTGGCACCGGTTCAAGCTGCATCATCAATCTGAGCGCTGCTCCGCGGATCGGTGTCTGGCAGCCGCAGTTCAGTATTAGCGGGGTATATGCTGCTCCCGACGGCCGTAACCTGGGGATTGAGGTCTGGCGCCGGCAGCCGCTGTTTAATTTCGGATGGGACAACAGCTTTACGTTGCCGCAGGGCTGGTTTCTGAACGTACAGGGCAGTCTGCAGACCGCCGCACGGATGGGATTCATGGTGAACCGTCTGGAGGGCCGGCTGAATGCCCGTGTCAGCAAGTCGTTCCTGAAGGACGATGCGCTGACGTTGTCGCTGACTGCGGATGATATACTCCGTACCGGGTATTATCATTTCAATGTCTATGGGATCGATTCCTACAACGGGAACCGTATCTACCGCGACTGGCAGCGTGTGGGGATCCAGCTTTCGTATAAGTTCAATGCCACTAAGAGCAAATATAAGGGTACCGGAGCCGGTCAGAGCGAAAAGGCCCGTCTGTAGGGCTGCACCGGTTCTGCCTATTCTCTGCGGATGATCTCCTCGAAGTCTGCATCGATCCCGGTGTTCCGGTCGAAATCCCAGAGCGTGAGGCTGCGCAGCTGATAGTAGTAGTACCAGTAATAGAACAGCTCGTTGATGTGTTTCTGGCGGGCTTCGTCCTTGCTGACCTGGGCGTCGTTCAGGTCGAGGGTGCTGATCTGTCCCACCATGAAGGTTTCGACATTGGTGTGATAGCGTTTGCGGGCAATCCGGTCGGCTTCTCCGGCAATCTTCAGCTGGCGTTTCTGGTTGTTGAACTGTTCGGTCAGGATGAAGAGGTTCTGGTTGAAGTCCATGGTCTCCTGGCGCAGCTTGCTTTCAGTCACCTGACGGTTGCTTTCGGCCACACGGACCTGTCCGCGCCGTTTTCCCCAGTCGAGCAGGGGGATTCTGATTCCGACTTCCACCACCTGATTGTCTTTCAGGTGCTGGTAGGAGGAACGGAAGCTGTGGTCGGTGCCCGTATATCCCACCTGGGCGAACAGGGTGATTTCCCGGAGATTTCCCCTGGCTTTGGCCACTTCGTAGTCGGCTTCCAGCTGGCGCGACGGATGTTGCGGGCGAAGGAGTTGTTGGCCAGGGCTTTTTCCAGCACGTCCTGATAGTTGAGCAGTCCTCCGGGAATGGAGTCAGGCAGGACGGGGTCCAGTTCCTCCTGTCCTTCCAGGGCCAGGAACGAGCGGAGGGTGAACATGGCATTCTTCAGGGAACTTTCGTTGTCGGTCAGGGCCGATTCGGCATTCAGCATGTTCAGCTGCAGCTGGAGCAGGTCGTTTTCGCTGATCTTTCCCATGCGGCGTTTGACCTTGGCCACTTCGTACAGCTTGCGGGCATTTTCCAGGTTCTGGCTGGAGATGTTTACCCGTTCGCGTGCCAGCAGCAGATTGAAGAAATGGTTGATGGTGTTCAGCGTAACGTTTTCCGTGGCACTCAGGAAGGCCGCTTTGGCTTCCTCATAGCGTACCGGCTCGATGCGGCGGTTCCACTTCACGTTGTTGACGCTGAAGATGGGCTGGTTGAGGGTCAGCGCCACCGGAACGGACATGAACTGGCGGGATTTGTTTCCGCTGAGCTGGCTCAGGTAGTCCAGTGAGGTCGTGAGCGACAGCGTACCTCCGGTCAGCCAGATGCTCTGGTCGATGGAGATCGATCCGGACAGATTCATATAGTCATTGCGCACGTAGGTATAGGCTCCGTTGTCCTGCTGGTAGGAGTTGTATTTCTTGTTATAGCTCGGAAGCGTGGCCGTAAAGCTGATTTCCGGTAGCAGGTTGGCCTGGAAGGTGCGGTACTCCCAGTAAGCTGTTTTCAGTTCGTTGAGGGCCACTGCTGCATCTACGCTTTGCACCCGTGCCAGAAGGATGGCTTCATCGAGTGTGATGCTGCGTCTGGCGGTTTGTGCCGTGCCTGCCTGGGGAAGCAGGGCAGAAGGCTCATCCCCCATGCAAGAAGGATCTGTTTCATTGTTTTTCGGTTCATATGGCTTGTTGTTTTATTTTTATGGTTCTGGTTTCCGGCTTGCCCGTTTTCCCGGGTTTCCGGTTTGCTCGTTTTTCGGGTTCCCGGTTTGCTCGTTTTCTCGGGCTTCCGGCTTGCCCGTTTTTTCTGGTTTCCGGTTTGCCTGTTTTCCCGGTCTTTTCAGCCTTTTCTCGGGCTTTTCGGTCTTTTTTCTGTTTTATATCGCGGATTTTTCCGTTTTTTTGTTCTGTATTTGCAAGGTGGCTGTTCTGTTTTGTCCGTTCGGAAGGAAATACACAAATCCAGTGCCAGAATTGCAAGTTGTTGATTATCAGATACAGCCCTTCCGGTGAGTGTCCGGAAATGGACACTTTCTGATTCTGTAGCGGAAGACTGTCCGTTTTCGGACACTCGGGGAGATAAAGTATTGCAGATAATCAGGCAGTTAGGATTCTGGCACGCAAATTGTTTCAGGAAGGGTACCGTTGAAAACGGATTTGAATATGTATGAAAACGGACAAGGAAAATTCAAATAATCATGGATAGAGAAATACCAAAGAAAACATTGCAGCGTGAACGCCGGAAGCGGTGGCTGGGTTATGGAATGGCCGGACTGTTGCTGATTGGCGGCATCACCTGGATTCCTTCATTGATGCAGAGCCGCGTGAATGAGAAGGATCTGCTTTTCAGTGTCGTGGACCGCGGGACGCTGGAAGTGAGTGTCAGTGCTTCCGGAAAAATAGTTCCGGCAGTTGAGGAGATCATTACCTCGCCGGTCAGCGCACGTATTGTGGAAGTGTACCGCCGGAGCGGAGACAGCGTGGAGGCAGGGACTCCGTTGCTGAAGCTTGATCTGCAGAGTACGGAAACCGAGTACCACAAGCAGCTGGATGAGGAACGGATGAAACAGCTTCAGCTGGATCAGTTGCGGATGAATAATGAAACTTACCTTGGCGATCTGGCATGAAGGTGAAGGTACAGGCCATGAAGGTGGGACGCATGGAAGCTGATTTGCGTAACGAACGCTATTTGGACAGCCTCGGATCGGGGACTACGGACAGGGTACGTCAGGCGGAACTTGCTTATAATACCGGATGTCTGGAACTGGAACAGCTTCGTCAGCAATATGCCAACGAGCAGAAAGTGAAGGAGGCTGATCTGAAAGTGAAGCAGCTTGAACTGGATATTTTCCGCAAGAGTCTGTCGGAAACCCGGCGTACGCTGAAGATGCTCAGCTGCGTTCGCCGCGTAAGGCCATCCTGACTTCCATCAATACGCAGGTAGGATCGCAGGTGGCGCCCGGGAGCCAGGTGGCGGTGGTATCCGATCTGAGTCATTTCCGGGTAGATGGAGAGGCAGCCGAATCATACAGTGACCGGATTGCTGCCGGTGCCAGGGCGATGGTTCTCGTCGGGCATGAAAGGCTGGAAGGGATGGTGAGCAGCGTGACACCGCTGAGCCGTGACGGAATCATGTCCTTTACGGTGCAGCTGGATGACAGTAGCAACCGCCGTCTGCGTTCCGGACTGAAAGTTGATATTTATGTCATCAATGCGGTGAGGGAAGAGGCTCTTCGCATCAGCAACGGGTCGTTTTATGTGGGTGCCGGCGAGTACGAGCTTTTCGTGAAAGAAGGCAGTGGCCGGCTGGTGAAGCGCAAGGTCCGTCTGGGAGCATGCAGCTACGACCAGGTGGAAGTGCTGGACGGCCTGAAGGAAGGTGATTGCGTGGTGGTGAGCGATATGAGTATGTATCAGAGCCGGACACAGATCAAACTGAAAGAAAAGGAATGAGAAAATAAAACAGGAAATCAACAAAAAAGACAAAAGATATGATACGGGTTTATTTCAGACAAGCATGGATCATGCTGAAACAGAACCGGCTGTTCTCGTCGGTTTACATTGTGGGAACGGGACTTTCCATTGCTCTGGTGATGGTTCTGTTTGTCATTTATTATGTGAAGGCCGGACCAGTTTATCCGGAATACAACCGGGACCGCATGCTGGTGATCAAAACGATGAAATCGCAGGATAAGGGTTCGAATGGAACATCCTGCAATACCGGAGTCTCTTATTTCGTAGCGAAGACGCTGCTGAAGGATCTTCCCCATCTGGATCAGATTGCCGTGTTTCAAGGCGGATGGGGCAGGATGCGGGTAGACCTGCCCGGCAACCAGGGAAGCCAGGAAATCCAGCCTGGATACGTGGACTGCGGGTTCTGGAGCATGTTTTCTTTCCGTTTTCTCTCGGGAAAGCCTTTTGTACAGGCTGATGTGGATTCCCGTCTTCCCGTGGCTGTCATCTCCGAGAGTCTGGCCCGGAAACTGTTTGCCACAACCGATGCGACAGGGAAGTATCTGAGCGTGAATGCAGAGAGGATACGGGTCTGCGGAGTGGTGAAGGATGTGTCGTACGCAACCCCCACAACGGTCGCCGACCTGTGGATGCCCATGACGCGTTGTCCGGCATTCGAAGACAAAGATCCCGACGGAAGGCTGAACGGCGCTTTCTGGATCTACCTGACGGCACCGACCCGGGCGGAAAAGAAGCAGCTGCGGGCGGAAGTGCAGGATGCTTTCCGGCGTTATAATGCGCAGGATCATCCCTATGTCAGCGATCTGATGGAACAGCCGGACGACTATTGGAAAAGTTCGTTACGTACGGACTGCATGGGGGCGCCTGATGTGAAGCAGACCGTCCGGCAGCTGGCTTACATTCTGCTGGCCCTGCTTTTCATCCCGGCTCTGAATCTGGGCGGACTGATTTCTTCACGGATGGACCGGCGCCTGGGCGAACTGGGAGTCCGGCGGGCGTATGGAGCCACCAGCCGGATGCTGGTGAACCAGGTGCTATGGGAGAACCTGTTGCTGACCTTACTCGGAGGAGTTGCCGGAATGCTGGTGTCGTGGGGCATCCTTCTGTCCGCCCGGGGATGGATCCTGAGTCTGGGAACAGCCAAGTGGGGGGGATCCCATACTCCGATGCGTCTCTCTTCCTGGGACCGGAGGTGCTCTTCAATCCCTATGTTTTCGCAACGGCCTTTCTGGTCTGTCTTTTCCTGAATGTGCTTTCGGCGCTGATACCTGCCCTGTGGGCGTTGCGTCACTCCATTGTCAATTCACTTCATGCACAGCGATAAAAACCAATGACTATGTTTCAGAATATTCTACACCAATTATGGAATCAGCGGAGACAGAACGGATGGATTCTGCTGGAGCTGATCGCAGTGACTTTCTTTTTGTGGACGGTGATTGATCCCGTCTGTGTGCTGACGGGCAACCGGCTGATTGCTCCCGGGTTTGAATCCGAGGGACGGTATGTGCTCGAACTTGAGGCCTATGATTTCAACGATGTGCGCTACCGGAAAGAGGTGACCGACACCGCCCAGCGGGACAATCTCCTGCACATTGCCGGTCTGATCCGCCGGTGTCCGGAAGTGACGGATCTGACCTTCGTGACGCCTTATTCGTTTCCTAACTGTAGATCCTGGAGCGGCTATACCATTGCCACGGACACGCTCGACAACGCACAGACACGGAAGCTGTCGGCTCAGTATTATGAGTTTTATGCCCGCGAAGGCGGCAACCTGTTCCGCACCTACGGCATGCGTGATGCCGTTACCGGGCGGGATCTTGAGATTCCGGCCGACTGTCTGGATGGCGACAAGGTGTTTGTTTCGGCCACACTGGCCCGCCGCTTTTACGGAACAACGGATGTCCGGGGAAAGAAATTCTTCATGAGCGGCAAGCCGTTTGAAGTGGCCGGCGTGTTCGGTGAGTTCAAGCACCGTGATTACGAGCAGCCCTTTCCGCTGGTTGTCTTTCTGAATTCCAGATTTGAGCCCGAACCTTATATCCATTGGCGATGGTTTATCGTTTTCCGGCTGAAGGACGGTGTGGATGCCCGGGCCTTCGAGAAGCGGTTCCGCGAGGAAGTGGCTCCGCAGCTTCAGATCGGCAATTTCTGCTATCCGGAACTGGTTTCGTTCAACCGGCAGATCCGGAACGAGCTGGAAAATAGCGGTACACTGAACAAGCTGCGTGTGCAGTATGCTCTGGCCGGATTCGCCCTGCTCTGCATCTTCCTGGGCATGACCGGCACTTTCTGGGTGCGCTGCGATGCCCGCCGTGGGGAGATCGGCCTGATGCGCAGTCTGGGTGCGACGAAACGTGACGTGCGGAAGCGCTTTCTGGTTGAAGCCTGGCTGCTGGTTACGGTGGCCTTCCTGATCGGGCTTGTGGCAGTGGCACAGTATGTCGTGACTTCCGGCACTCTGGAAGGGGACGACACCTTCTACTGGCAGAACCGTCCGCTGGCCCATTTCCTGGTGGTGAGCGGTGTCGTATACGTCCTGCTGGCAGCGGTTTCCCTCGTCAGCACGCTGATCCCCGTGAGCCGTATCGCCCGCGAGGAACCGGCCGACGCACTGCGTGATGAATAAGTATGGTATGAACAAGTTAAAAAACGAATGTAATATGGCAATAATCAGACTGACCGGGATCAATAAGATCTACCGGGTGAATGAGATTGAAACCCAGGCTCTGGAGAATGTGAACCTGGAAGTGGAAAAGGGAGAATTTCTCAGCGTGATGGGGCCTTCGGGCTGCGGCAAGTCGACGCTGCTGAACATCATCGGCCTGCTGGATGCTCCGACGAGCGGAACGCTGGAGCTGAACAGGAATGTGATCACCCCTGCATGGGTGACCGCCGGCTGGCAGAGTTCCGCAACCGGACGCTGGGGTTTGTCTTCCAGTCGTTCCATCTGATCGGCTCGCTGAATGTGATCGACAATGTGCAGCTTCCTCTGCTCTACCGCGGAACGGGATCGTCGGAACGCCTCCGTCTGGCGCAGGAAGTGCTCGAACGGGTGGGACTGAGCCACCGCATGCGCCATTTCCCCGGCCAGCTTTCGGGCGGGCAGTGCCAGCGTGTGGCCATCGCCCGTGCCATCATCGGCAATCCGGAGATCCTGCTGGCCGACGAGCCGACGGGTAACCTGGACTCCCGGATGGGGCGGAAGTGATGGATATCCTCCACCGGCTGAACCGGGAAGACGGACGGACCATCGTCATGGTGACGCACAACGAGGAACAGGCACGCCAGACTTCGCGCACGATCCGTTTCTTCGACGGACGCAGGTGGAATGACGGATCATCTGCCCAGCCGGCACGGTCGAGGCCCCGGTAGCCGATGCTTCGGCCAGATGGGAGGGCAGGATGGAAGGACTTCCTTCCAGATCGGCAATTGGTGCGCGCCACCTTCAGGATGCGGTCGTAGGCGCGCGCCGAGAGGCTGAGCCGCTCCATGGCAGTCTGCAGCAGGCGCAGGCCGGCTTCGTCCGGACGGGCATAGCGGGCCAGCAGGCGGGAGGTCATCCGGGCGTTGCAATGAATTCCCGGATGGGCGGAAAACCGCTCTTCCTGCAGCCGGCGGGCACGGACACGCGCTCCCGGATGACGGCACTCGGTTCGGAAGGACGGGCGTCGGACATCTTTTCGAAGGGGAGAGGAGTGATTTCCACCTGCATGTCAATGCGGTCGAGAAGCGGCCCGGAGATGCGGCTGAGATAGCGCTGCACCTGTCCCGGTGTACACACGCAGGGGCGTGTCGGATGATTGTGATACCCGCACGGGCAGGGATTCATGGAAGCCACCAGCATGAAGCCGGCCGGATAGTCAACGGTGTAGCGGGCGCGCGACACGGTGATGTGGCGGTCTTCGAGCGGCTGGCGGAGCACCTCAAGCACACTGCGGCTGAATTCGGGCAGCTCGTCGAGAAAGAGCACACCGCCCGTGGCCAGGCTCACCTCGCCGGGCTGCGGGCTGGCACCTCCTCCTGTCATGGCCACCTGTGAGATGGTGTGATGCGGGCTCCGGAAGGGACGCACGGTGATGAGCGGGGTATCTTTTCCCAGTGTTCCGGCTACGGAATGGATCTTGGTTGTTTCCAGACTTTCCTCAAGGGTCAGCGGCGGCAGAATGCCGGGCAGGCGGCGGGCCATCATGGACTTCCCGCTTCCGGGAGGCCCGATCATCAGGATGTTGTGGCCGCCTGCCGCTGCCACTTCCAGGGCACGCTTTACGCTTTCCTGTCCTTTCACGTCGGCAAAGTCCGGGCCGGCTGTTTCCTGTCCGCGGGCAAATATCTCCCGGATATCCGTATGCGTGACCGGCAGGTCTTCTTCTCCGTTGAGGAAGCGGATCACCTGCCGATGTTGTCAGCTCCATATATGTCAATGCCTTCCACCACGGCGGCTTCGCAGGCGTCCGGCGGGAAGGATCAGTCCTTCCAGCCCCTGGCGGCGTGCGGCCAGCGCAATGGGCAGGGCACCGCGGACGGGCTGCAGACTTCCGTCGAGCCCGAGCTCTCCCGTCAGCATCAGGTGCGGAAGCCGGTCGCTGCGGATTCCGCCGGTTGCAGCCAGAATGCCGGCGGCCAGCGGAAGGTCGTAGGCCGATCCTCCTTGCGGATATCGGCCGGAGCCATATTGACCACCAGCTGGCAGGCGGGAAACGGGTAGCCGTTTACCTGGAGGGCTGATACGATGCGTTCATGACTTTCCCTGACGGCCGAGTCGGGCAGGCCGACCAGAAAGAAGCGGATGCCGCGGGAACTGTTGACTTCGATGGTGACGGGGGTGGCGTCGATACCTTGTACGGCGGCACCGAATGTTTTGACCAGCATGGTGTGTTTTTCTTTATTGTATGTTTTTCCGGTTATTTGATGAGTTCCTTCAGTTTCGCCTTGAGGCTTCTCCGTGAAGGCCGGTGCCGAGGATTCTGCGGCTGTGGTCAATCAGCAGGTTGGCCGGCAGGCGGGCGACGGAGTTCTGCCTGACAAGCTGGTTGTCCCATCCCTTGAAGTCGCAGGTCTCCATCCATTGTTTGCTGTCTTCCCGGCAGGCCTTGAGCCAGTCTTCGCGGCTGGTGTCGAGCGAGAAATTCAGCACCCTGAATTTTTCTTCAGGAAAATCGCTGAGCAGGCTGAAGAGCGAATCGCGTTCGCTGATGCTGGCAGCATCCCAGCTGGCCCAGAAACTGATCAGTGTATATGCTTCCTTGCCGCTGTTCCAGGAAAGGTATTTCCCGTTGCGGTCCTTGCAGGAGAAATAGTTGACAAACCGGCTGTCGTTCTTCTTTTCACCCGGCAGGGCAGTGGCGGGGGCAAGTACCCGGCAGTCTTTCACCCTGCCTGTCAGAGGCTCCATCAGACGGCTGATCCGGTCGCGGTCGGGGTTGGCTGTACGGATGAAGTATTGTTCCAGCACATAGGCCGAGGCGAAGGACTCCGGATGGCTCTGGATAAAGGTTTCAGCTTGCTTGCGGAGGAAGGCTGTATCATTCTCATGGCCGCTGATGCTGCTCAGGAAATCACGGTAGTCGGAGTTGGGCCCGTCACCTTCTGTCTCAGGGTGGCGGAAGCTTCCTTTCAGCCTGACTTCCCAGCCTTTTCCTGCAAATATCGGGATGTACATACCAGAGTCGTTCACCAGTCGGAAATTGGTGAATGTATCAGGAATAAATGTATAGGTAAATGTTCCGTTTTTCGGAAAGATTGTGTCCAGTCTGGCTACCGGATCGTCATAGATGACTAACAGTCTGTCTGTCTGCAGACCGGTGAGTTCTCCTGTCAGTTCAAATTTGACTTCTTTCCGGCAGGCGGGAAGAAGCAGAGTAAGAGCTAGTATCAACAATAGCGAATGGCGTCCTTTCATTGTTCCGATTTGTTTTTTGCGAAAGTACACAATTTTTTGGTGAACCGGCTGATTTTATGAATCTTTTTTCATGAATAAAAAAGGGCATGTCAGCCGACATGCCCTTTTGAATTTCTTTGTTCAAAATGAGAACCAGTATCTCAATGATTACTGGATGTCATATTTAGCAAATTCACGGTCAATCTTAGCGTGAGCAGCCAGATTTGCATCTTTCTGAGCTACTTTAGCCAGGCTAGATTTAACCAGATCAGCGTTGTTAGTTCTAGCACCAACGATAGCCATCAGGTAGTCAGTGTAAGCATCCGGATTCTTAACAGCAGTCAAAGTGTTCTTTGCCTTGTTGTAATCCTTAGCCAGGATCTGAGCCAATGCAGCTGAGTTAGTCTTAGTGTCGCCGAATGCAGCAACAGCCTTGTCATACTGACCCTGTTTGATGTACAGGTTACCCAGAGCTTCGTTAGCAGTGTTAGCACCGGTAGACTTGCTCAGGTAGTTTTCAGCTTCAGCTACGTTACCTTTAACCAATTCGCACAGACCGAGGTTGGTGTTAACTTCAGCAGCGCTTGAGCTCTTGCTTGCAGCCTGTTTGAAGTAGTTTTCAGCAGCAGCCTTGTCACCAGCCATGTAAGCCATCATACCCAGGTTGTTGTAAGCACGGTAGTCGTTCGGGTATTTTTCGATTGTACGTTTGTAGATAGCTTCCTTACGAGCGTTGTCGTTAGTCAGAGTTGCAGCATACAGCAATTCGTCTACGCTGATAGAATCTTCTTTAGCATCGAATGCAGCGTTGATTTCTTCGTCGCTACGGCCGATTACTTCATAGTTTGCAGTCAGGCGAGCACGACGCAACTGCGGCAGGATTTCGTCAGCCAGAGTTTTGTAAACTGAAGAAATGTTCTTGATTTCAGATTCGCGCTGTTCCGGATCCTGATACATAGACAATACACGCAAGATCAGGTCTTTGTCCTGGATGTTAGATTTAGAAACCAGTTCCTGGAATCCTTCCCAGTCCTGAGCAGTGTACTTAGTGTCTACAGTAGTTTCGATCTTACCTTTCTTCAACTGCTGGTTCATGTACTTTTCAGTGTTGTTCTGACGGTTTTCAGCCAGAGTAGTGTTCAGTTTCACACCACCATCAGGAGAAGCGTAAGCAGAGATTTCGATGTTGTCCAGTTTGTAGTTCTTGGTGTCACCTGCAACAGCAACCACTTTCTTGTGGAAGTCTTTCAGGTTTTCAGACTTCAGTTGCTTGCGCGGAGGTTAGCCTGCTGGATCAAGAACATGATCTGAGCTTCCTGAGCCTGTTTGATGATACGCTGGAATGCATCCGGAGCGTAAGCTGCGTTAGCAGAACCTACAGTCGGCAGTTCAGAAGTAGCGATTACACCGTCAGCGATCTTTACAGAAGGAATGGTGTATTCTTTTTTACCTTTACGGATTTTGAAATCCAGGTACAGTTCAGATTTGGCCATTTCGGGAACATAGTCGAAAGAAGCCTTCATAGTATAAGTACCACCAGTCTTGTAAGAGATAGTCTGGTCGTTACCTTCTACTTTTTCTCCCTGGAACATAGCCGGCTGACCTTTAGCTTCGCCGCCTTCCCATCTCAAAACCGGAGTTACTTCAACAGTTGCGTTTTTCTTGAAGTATTTTTCCGGGAATTTACCTGTAATGGTTACAGGAACTTACCACCGACAGCTTCTAACACTTCAGGGTTCGTTGTGAAGTAGTCAGCAGACAATTCGCCCATCTTGCTACATGAAGAGAAAGCAAGGACCAACAATGCCACTAAGGGCAAATACAACTTCTTAATCATGATTTTAATTATTAGGTTTATAAATTAATTGTTTCTACTTCGTATTTTTGTATATTTTGTGGCAAAGATATGAAAAACTCTATTAGGTACTAGTTTTTTCTATCGTTTTTTTAGCCGTCTTTTAAAAAAAAGATTAAAAAAAGTCTTTTTCTTCTCATTTTCCGGTCATATCCTTCGTTTTCCGGGTTTGTTCCAATAAGTTACGGGGATGATGTCCGATGATCTCCTGACGCAGGCGGTTGCGGTCTATGTGGGTGTAGATTTCCGTTGTCCCGATGCTTTCATGACCCAGCATACACTGGATTGCCCGCAGGTTGGCCCCGCCTTCCAGCAGGTGTGTGGCAAAGGAATGCCGGAAGGTATGCGGACTGATTGTCTTTTTGATGCCGGCCATTCCGGCCAGTTCCTTGATGATATGGAATACCATGATGCGGGAAATGTTCTTGCCGAACCGGCTGATGAATACAAAATCTTCGTATCCGGGCTTGATCAGTCCGGCGTTCCGGTCCGGAAAGTAGTTGTTGAGTTCGCTGATTGCTTTGGGGGAAATAGGAACCAGGCGCTGTTTGCTCCCTTTCCCCTCCACCTTGATAAAGCCTTCGTTCAGATAAAGATCCGACAGCTTGAGGTTGCAGAGCTCGGAAACACGCAGTCCGCAGCTGTACAGTGTTTCCAGAATGGCCCGGTTGCGCTGTCCTTCCCGGCTGCTGCGGTCAATGCTTCCGATCAGCCGGTCAATTTCTTCCACCGTCAGAACGTCGGGCAGATGACGGCCTGTCTGCGGAGATTCCAGCAGCTCACACGGATCCTGCTGTATGTAGTCCTCCAGTAAAAGGAAACGGTAGAAAGCACGTACGCCGGACAGGATGCGGGCCTGCGACCGGGCATTGATCCCGATGTCATGCAGACCGGCAGAGAATGTTTCCAGGTCGTCGAGCGTCACTTCCAGACAATCCTTCCCCTCCAGCGTAAGATAAGCCATCAGCTTGTCCAGGTCGGTCAGATAAGCATCTATCGTATTGCTTGAGAATGACTTTTCCAGCTTGAGGTATTGCTTATACTTTGTTATTATCTTTCCATTTTTCGCGTGATTTTCCATTTCTTTTTGTATATTTGTGCCCAAATCTCCAACAAAGGTACAAAGTTCAGAACTTACGGTTATGCGAATACTGATTATCAATGGTCCCAATATCAATCTGTTGGGTAAAAGGGAGCCTTCCATCTATGGTTCGGTTTCGTTTGAGGACTATTTAGGCACGCTGAAAGCCTTGTATCCGGACGTGGAACTTGATTATTTCCAGTCGAATGTGGAAGGACTGCTGATTGACCGGATTCAGGAAGCAGGCTTTTCATTGGATGGAATTGTCTTGAATGCAGGTGCTTACACTCATACTTCCATTGCTTTGCAGGATGCCATCCGGGCTGTTCCGGCTCCGGTCATTGAAGTGCATATATCCAATGTGCATGCGCGTGAGGAGTTCCGTCATAAGTCGATGATTTCCTGTGCGTGTCTGGGAGTTATCTGTGGCTTCGGGCTGGATTCCTATCGTCTGGCAGTAGAAGCTCTGTTGCAGGCCAAAGGAGTGAAATAAGGCCGACTCTTTATATATCTGATTCCTTTATATATAAGGAGAGACGCTGAAAGATTTAGAATAATATTAGTTATATATAATATGATGTTGAAAAGACAAAGATCGTTGCGTCCATCTCGGATTTGCGTTGTGAGGTGGATTTTATCAGAGAACTTTTCGAAGCCGGTATGAATGTAGTCCGTATGAATACGGCACACGCCAACCGTGAAGGATTTGAAAAGCTGATTGCCAATGTACGCGAAGTTTCCAACCGTATTGCCATCCTGATGGATACCAAAGGACCGGAAGTCCGTACTACGGCCAGTGCGGAAGGACCGATTGACTTTAAGACTGGTGACAAGGTACGCATTGTGGGTAAACCCGATCAGGAAACCACCCGTGAATGCATTGCCGTAACTTATCCTGACTTTGTACGTGACCTTTCTGTGGGCGCTTCTGTCCTGATTGACGACGGAGAACTGGCGCTGACTGTAACAGAAAGACCGATGATACCCTGTTCTGTGAAGTGATGAACGACGCTACCCTGGGCAGCCGCAAGAGTGTGAATGTTCCGGGTGTACGCATCAACTTGCCTTCATTGACTGAAAAAGACCGCAACAACATTCTTTATGCCATCGAAAAGGATATTGACTTCATTGCACACTCTTTCGTCCGCAACCGTCAGGACGTGCTTGACATCCGTCAGATCCTGGATCAGTATGCAGCGACATCAAGATCATTGCCAAGATTGAAAACCAGGAAGGTGTGGACAACATCGATGAAATCCTGGAAGTGGCAGACGGTGTGATGGTTGCCCGCGGTGACCTGGGTATCGAAGTGCCTCAGGAACGTATTCCGGGTATCCAGCGTCAGCTGATCAAGAAATGTATCCTGCCAGAAAGCCGGTGATCGTTGCTACCCAGATGCTGCACACAATGATCAACAATCCGCGTCCTACCCGTGCTGAAGTAACGGATATTGCCAATGCAATCTATTACCGTACGGATGCCTGATGCTGAGCGGTGAAACAGCTTATGGCAAGTATCCGGTGGAAGCCGTGAAGACAATGGCCAAGATTGCAGCACAGGCTGAAAAGGACAAGATGGAAGAAAACGATATTCCTATTCCTCTGACTCCGGAGAATACCGATGTAACCAGCTTCCTTGCCAAGCAGGCTGTACGTGCTACCAACCTGATGCCGATCCGTGCCATTATTACCGACAGCTTCAGCGGACTGACCGCACGCAACCTGGCTGCTTTCCGTGGAAAATATCCGGTGCTGGCAGTATGCTACAAGGAAAAGACCATGCGCCATCTGGCTTTGTCATACGGTGTAGAAGCTATCTTCATGCCGGAAAAAGCCAACGGACAGGCTTATTACTTCGCTGCCCTGCGCAAACTGCTGGACGACGGCGTGCTGAGCGAAACCGACATGGTGGCCTACCTGAGCGGCGGAAAGAGAGGTACGCAGACTTCCTTCCTGGAAATCAACGAGGTGGGAGACGTACTGAAGTATGCCATGGATTATGTACTTCCCAACCGTAACCGTTACCTGTAATTCATGAAGGAAACGGATGCTCTGGACGAGTATATTCTCCTGCATATCGATGAAGAAGGAGACTATCTGAAAGCCTTGTACCGGGCGACGCACGTCAAACTGCTGCGTCCCCGCATGGCTTCGGGACATTTGCAGGGGCGGATGCTGAAAATGTTTGTGCGGATGATCCGCCCGAAGCAGGTCCTTGAGATCGGAACATACAGCGGATATTCCGCTCTGTGTCTGGCAGAAGGGCTGGAAGACGGAGCGATGCTCCACACCTTCGAGATCAACGATGAGCAGGAAGACTTCACACGTCCGTGGCTGGAAAATTCTCCTTATGCCGACCGGATCCGGTTCTACATCGGAGACGCCCTTGAGATGGTGCCGAAGATGGACGTGATGTTCGATCTGGCTTTCATGGACGGAAACAAGCGTTTCTATGTGGAGTACTACGAGATGATTCTCCAGAAGCTGAACCCCGGAGGATATATCCTTGCCGACAATACCCTGTGGGACGGTCATGTGCTGGAGGAACCACATCATACGGATACACAGACCATCGGCATCAAGCATTTCAACGATCTGGTGGCAGCCGATACGCGGGTAGAGAAAGTCATTCTTCCGATGCGTGACGGGCTGACGATCATCCGTAAGAAATAGATAATTTAAGAACAGAGAGTAAGAATGGAAACTACCAGACAAAATAAGATTGCACGCCTGATCCAGAAGGAACTGGGCGATATATTCCTGTTGCAGACCAAGGCGATGCCGGGAGTTCTCGTATCGGTGAGTATCGTACGTATCAGTCCGGATATGAGTTATGCACGAGTTTACCTGAGCGTGTTCCCGTCGGAACGCAGCGAAGAAATCGTGAAAAACATCAATGCGAACATGAAGGCTATCCGCTTTGAACTGGGAAACCGTGTACGCCATCAGCTGCGTATCATTCCCGAACTGAAATTCTTTGTAGATGATTCGCTCGATTATGCAGCGCATATCGACGAGCTGCTCAAGAAATGAATTTTTCATTTTACATAGCCCGGAGATATCTCTTTTCGAAGAAATCACACAATGCCATTAATGTGATTTCAGGCATATCCGTGTGTGGCGTGGCTTTGGCTACGCTGGCACTGGTTTGTACCCTTTCCGTCTTCAACGGCTTCCAGAGCCTGGTTTCAGATTACTTTACGGCATTCGATCCCGAACTGAAGATCACTCCCGTCACCGGCAAGGTTTTCGACGGACAGGATCCGAAGATTCAGGCATTGCGCAGCATGCCCGAGATTGAGGTTGTATCGGAATCCCTCGAAGATAATGCGATGGTACAGTACAAGGGACGTCAGGCTATGGCTGTCATCAAGGGTGTGGAAGACAATTTCGACCGTCTGACCCCGATTGACAGCATTCTGTTTGGCCGCGGCGATCTGCTGCTACACGATGAAGTGGCCGATTATGCCATTCCCGGTATCCAGTTGCTTTCCGTTCTGGGTTCGGGAATCCGTTTTCTGGATCCTCTTGAGATCTATGCCCCCAAGCGGGGTGCCAAAGTCAACCTGGCCAATCCGGCTACGGCCTTTACCGGTGAACGTCTTTTCTCCACGGGGCTGACCTTTGCCGTCAATCAGGAAAAATACGATGCTTCCTACATTCTGACCTCCCTGTCGTTTGCCCGTCGCCTGTTCCAGTACACCACGGAAGTCAGTTCTGTCGGTCTGAAACTGAAGCCGGATGCCGATCCGGGCGTGGTCAAGCGTAAGCTGAAAGAACATCTGGGCGACCGTTTCCGGGTGGAAGACCGTTATGAACAGCAGGCAGATACCTATCGCATCATGCGGGTAGAAAAGCTGATCTCCTATCTTTTCCTGACTTTTATTCTGATCATTGCCTGTTTCAATGTCATCGGTTCGCTGATCATGCTGATCATCGACAAGCGTGAGAATGTAGAGACGCTGCGCCATCTGGGAGCAGACAACCGTCAGATAGAACGCATCTTCCTGTATGAAGGCTGTCTAATCGTTTTTCTGGGCGCCATTGCAGGCGTGGTACTGGGAGTCGGCCTCTGCTATCTCCAGCAGACCTACGGACTGCTTTCTCTGGGCTCATCCGGCAGTTTTGTGGTCGATGCCTATCCGGTACGTGTTCTGGCCAGCGATGTATTGCTGGTATTGGCTACCGTTCTGGTTGTAGGTTTTCTTTCGGTACGTTATCCGGTCCGTTACTTCAGCCGCCGTTTGCTTTGATACCCGTCCGGCATCGGAATGCCGGTCCGGGAAATCTGACTATCGGTAATTTTCCAGCTTCTGTTCGATCTCAAAGGGTACCCGTATTGATACTCCTTCCTTCATGAGGTTCATCAGGTTAGGATACATTCTGTTTTTGAAAGACTCCCAGTTACGGTTTTTCATTTCAGTCCAGCCGGCTTCGGAGAGGGCCAGACCTCTGGGATATGCCATATAAGTTGCTCTGTTGATGTCTTTGATGCTTCTCCAGAGTGTTGCCATAATCCCTTTATGTGCTTCTGACCGGAAAGAGGTTCTCCATAGCCGGGATCAAACTGGTAACATGTTTCCAGTGTGGTTATCGGCATTCCCCAATTATTGAATTCCGGGAAATCTCCGGTGTATTGAGGATAGTCAAGATAAGCATATTCACCGGGAGCCATGATGACCGGATTCCCATGTCTTCGGGTAAGTTCCAGGCACTTGGGTGTAAGTCCCCCACGCCAGCTTACAAGTGTGACTTCCGGATCATAGGGGAAGAGGTAATCATTAGCCGGCATATATATATTGTCAAGCTCACACCATAATATGGCTTTCTTCCCAGCCTCTTTTACACTTTTGAGAACTTTACTAAAGAATGGTATCATAAGTTGGGAAGGATCTTCGTATTTTAGTTCTGCCATCAGTTTTTGGCAGCGTGGACATTCAGCCAGTTATATTTTATGGCAGCTTCGTCTCCACCGAGATGTATATATGGTGCAGGGAATATTTTCGAAGTTTCCTTTATAATATCATCAATAACTGTATATACTTTCCCGACTGAAGCACATAGCATCATATCTACGCTTTTCCCTAATTCAATGGGAGTGGCTGACTTGTGTTCGCACTTGAACTCAGGAAAGGCAGAAAGCATGGCACAGGTATGTCCTGGAATATCAATTTCCGGAATAACCGTAACATTGCGCATTTCTGCATATTTAATGATATCTTTGAGCTCTTCTTTGGTATAGTGGTCTTTACTGGCTAATTGTGGATACTTCTCAATATATATTCTCCATCCCTGATCGTCTGTAAGGTGAAGTTGTAATACATTGTATTTGAATAGTGTCATTTTATCAATAAAGAATTTGATGCTTTCTACTGGCAGATAATTGCGGGCAGGATCAAGCATCATAGCCCTGTATTCGAAACGGGGTTTGTCGTAGATATAGATTTCACGGATTTTCTTTTGTGAAGTCATGCATATATCTCCCATCAGAATCTGTTCAAGAGTGATAACACCATAAAGAACTGCTCCTTTTGAAGCCCCTTTTATGGTTATTCCTTTATTGTTGATCTCCAGTGAATATTGTTCCTTGTGCTCAAGACTGTTGTCAATGATAAGTCTGATGGTGCCATTGCCTGTCGGGGATATATTGAGATTTTCGCTCATTCTTCTTTTGAATATATCCTGAAGTTTCTCAGCCGCAAACTTTAGCTCTTTGTTGTCGAAAGTGATGGCTGAATGTCTGGCATTGACAGTGAATACAGCTCCATTGCCGTTAATGATTTTGTTTGGCATTGGGATTAATGCAGACGTATTGTCCTGTCCGATCATTGTCATACAGAACAAACTCAATACGAGGGTAAGAAAAAGGTTTTTCATATGGACTGGAAAATCAAAATAGTTATGTGTGCAAAGATAGGAAAAACTATTGTAAACGCCGCTTGATTTCATTATTATTCCGTTGAATTCCTCATTGTAGGTATTGAAGATGTATTACTGAATGACAGAAACGCAGCTATCGTTTATTTTGTTTGTTGATTATGCTCCCTGTAATGTTCTGTGCGATTGTTTCCATTCCCAAAAGGTTACAGATAAACAACCCAAGAAGTAATATGCGTTTCATAATTCAGATTATTTTAAAATTACACAAAGAAAGTGATTTTTTTAATGTACAAATATTTCCGGATTTTACTGAAACTGTTTCCGCTTTCATAAGTTCCGCAAAGATGATTTAAAATGCGGGAAAGAATTATCTGATTGACTGATAGTGAGTTCCCCTGGGGAAATATCTGTCTTCTGCCAGCTTTGCCAATCCCTTTTTAAACCTATATAGTTAGTGCGGACAGATATTCTAAATCTTTTTTAGGACTTTTGTCCGCACTTTCCCTATAAGTTTATATATAGGCTGGCAAACTGGCAGAGATGATGAGAAGAAGGTGCTCTTTCTCTGGGTAAATGCTTGATTCATATATCTTTAATGGTGATTATCCAAGCCTGTGCCTTTATTGCGGAGTGTGTTTTCTGTTGCGGAAGAAGTGCGGAACGGATGTTTTCTGGCATAATCTAATAACATGATTATTTTTATGGTTTTTTAGCGATAAATGTTTAACTTTCGGTGCAAATAAATACAGAATACTTATTTTAAATTAATCACTATGCGTTACATATTATTTTTATTTGTATTGTCTTGTTGCTGTTCCTGTAGCGGACATTCTGCAAAAGAGACCGCGGAAACAAGCAAAGCAGAAGTTTCGAAGGCTGATAAAACAGAAATGACCAAAGCAGATGAGTCAGAGGTGGAAACCAATACTCCGGAAACTCTACAGGATGTATCAAAAAAGGATACCCCCAGAATCTATGAACAATCGGAGGTTGATGAAGTTGCATTCTGTTCATTGCATAATTATGAATTAGTGGAATATTACATGAAACAATTCAAATATCCGCTTCTTGATTCTAAAGGTGAACCTATTCCTATAAACGGAAAAGGGGAAGCTGATTTTGTTCTTGATGATAAAGGGAATGTAATTGACGTGATCATCGTTAAGGGGATCCAGCCTGAGATTGATAAGGGAATTCGTCAGAGTACTGAAATTAGTTCCACCCTTCAGGCCTGCAAAAGTGGATGGAAAGAATGTATAATTCTAAATATAGAGTGCCTTTAAATGTTGTATTCAAATAACAAGATATCTTGATTCTT
>ENA-OQHA01000390-OQHA01000390.1-human-gut-metagenome-genome-assembly--contig:-NODE-390-length-22478-cov-3.505033_pt1 | contig 22478 bp, 25 predicted proteins | sample MGYA00242558_ERZ504707 | MGnify/ENA primary metagenome ERZ504707 (study PRJEB26092, sample SAMD00036197) | human gut metagenome | host: Homo sapiens | study: EMG produced TPA metagenomics assembly of...
GAAAAAAATTTAAAATTTTCAAGTTTTTGAAAAAAGAGGAATTTGAAATTTTGTGTAGAATATAATTAATAGGAGGAAGATTATCGGCGTACCTGTCAGTCTTTGGAGGATAGAAGATATATGAATATCAGAGAGAGCATGGAAGAAAGAGAACTGGAACTGCTGAGTCCTTATGCCGCATACAGTGGACGTTCCAGAGGAAGAGACCGGGAGGAAGAAGAGTGTGACGTCCGGACGGTTTACCAGAGAGACCGGGACAGGATCCTGCACAGCAAGGCTTTTCGCAGGATGAAAGATAAGACTCAGGTTTTTCTGGCTCCGGAAGGAGATCATTACAGGAATCGGCTGACGCACACTCTGGAGGTATCCCAGATCGCACGTACTATAGCCAAGGCACTTCGCCTGAATGAGGATCTTGTGGAAGCAATTGCAACTGGGACATGACCTTGGTCACACGCCTTTCGGACATTCAGGAGAGACCGCACTTAATACCGTTCATCCTGAGGGCTTTGCCACTACCGTCAGAGCGTCCGCGTGGTGGAAGTACTGGAGAAGAATGGAAACGGGCTGAACCTTACCTGGGAAGTCCGCAATGGGATCATGAATCACCGCACCAGCGGAAATCCTTTCACACTGGAAGGACAGGTGGTACGTTTTTCTGACAAGATCGCCTATATCCACCATGATATGGACGATGCCCAGCGGGCAGGGATCATCACAGAAGATGATATTCCGGTCACAATGAGAACTTTTCTGGGCTATACCACGAGAGAACGGCTGAATACTTTCGTACATAATATTATAGAGAACAGTATGGGGAAAGACAGCATCTCCATGTCGCCGGATGTTTTTGAGGCGATGATGGAGCTTCGGGCGCTGATGTTCCGGAATGTCTATGAGAATCCGGTTGCCAGGAAAGAAGAGGATAAAGTGATCCAGATGCTGAGTGAACTGTACGGATATTATACCGACCATCCGGAGGCAATGTCCCGGGAATACAGGGAACTGGTGGAATACCGGGGAGTACCTAAGGGACAGGCAGTATGTGATTATATTTCGGGAATGACGGATCAGTATTCCATGGAGAAATTCAGGGAGATCTATATACCGAGAGCCTGGGAGGTCTATTAAATGGAAAAGAGGGATAAGCATGCGATATTCAGATGACATCATAGAAGAAGTCCGAATGAAAAATGACATTGTAGACGTGATATCCCAGTATGTGAAACTGACACGGAAGGGGAGCTCCTATTTTGGGCTGTGTCCCTTCCATAATGAAAAAACCCCTTCCTTTTCCGTAACACCATCCAAGCAGATGTATTACTGCTTTGGCTGCGGGGCAGGAGGAAACGTATACAATTTTATCATGGAATATGAGAATTACTCGTTTGGTGAGGCTTTGTCACATCTGGCTGACCGGGCAGGGGTAGAGCTTCCGAAGATCGAGTATTCCAGAGAAGCCAGAGAAAAAGCAGAACAGAGAGCAAATCTTCTGGAGATCAACAAGCTGGCAGCACAGTATTTTTATTATCAGCTCCGGAGAGAAGGCGGAAAGACGGCTTACGGATATCTCACGGGAAGAGGTCTCTCCGAGGAAACCATCCGTAAATTTGGTCTTGGATATTCAGACAAGTATAGTGATGATCTGTACAAATATCTTAAGGGTAAGGGCTACAGTGATGAACTTCTCAGGGAATCCGGCCTGTTCAATGTAGATGAGCGGCGAGGCATGTATGATAAGTTCTGGAACCGTGTGATCTTCCCGATCATGGATGTAAACAACCGGGTCATTGGTTTTGGAGGTCGTGTCATGGGAGATGGCAAGCCCAAGTACCTGAACTCACCGGAGACGAAGATCTTTGATAAGAGCCGGAATCTTTACGGGCTGAATGTGGCCAGGACCACCAGGAAGAATTATCTGATCCTCTGTGAGGGATATATGGATGTGATCGCCATGCATCAGGCTGGCTTTACCAATGCAGTGGCGTCGCTTGGAACTGCACTGACCTCCGGACATGCAAGTCTTGTGAAACGTTACACCAAGGAAGTACTGCTTCTTTATGACAGTGATGGCGCCGGCATCCGGGCAGCACTTCGTGCGATCCCGATCCTTCGTGAAGCGGGGTAACGTCCAGGGTAGTAAGCCTGAAACCGTGGAAAGACCCTGACGAGTTTATTAAGAATGAAGGAGCAGAGGCTTTTGAAGAACGGCTCAATCATGCCATGGACAGCTTTATGTTCCGTGTGCACATTGCGGAACAGGAATTTGCCATGGATGCACCCCAGGGACAGAATCAGTTTTTTGAACGGTGTGCCGGGATGCTCCTGGAGCTTTCCGATGAACTGGAGAGGAATCTCTATATAGAAGCCATCGTAAAGGAATATGGCCGCTATGGAGTGGGTACGGAGGATATCCGGAAAAGGGTCAACACACTGGCTCTGAAGGGGACGCCTGCAGAGAAACGGATCCAGCCAAAGTCCGGGACTCCGGAAACAAAGAAAAAGGAATCCGCCGCAGACAAAGCACAGAAGCTGATGCTGACCTGGCTTGTGAATTATCCGGGTATTTTTGAACAGGTGGAAAAATACATTTCCCCTTCCGATTTTGTGGTACCGCTGTATAAAGAGGTAGCCCAGATGCTGTTTGACCAGCATAAGGAGGGAGAGACCAATCCGGGAAAGCTTCTCAATGCCTTTACAGACAGTGAGGAGCAGCGGGAGGTGGCATCTCTTTTTAACGCTACCATTCATCTGGAAAACGAAGGAGAACAGCAGAGGGCTTTTTCCGATGCGCTGCTTCGGATCAAGGAAGAAAGCCTCAAAGAAAAAAACCGTACCTGGGACCCGTCAGACATGGCCGGGCTTCAGGAACTGATAAAAGCAAAAAAAGAACTGGAAGACCTTGGAAGAAAGAGGCAGCAGCTGCATATTTCTTTCAATTAAGGATAAAATATAAACACTATATGGAGGTATAGAGCACCTATGGAAATGAATATGGCAAAATTCAGCGAGAAACTTGTAGAGCTTCTTGAACTTGCGAAAAAGAAAAAGAATGTGCTGGAATATCAGGAGATCAGCGACTTTTTCAAGGACTCTCCACTGGAAGTGGATCAGATGGAGAAGGTTTTTGACTTCCTGGAGGCCAGCGGTGTGGACGTTCTCCGTATCACAGAAAACAGCGGTGACGAACTCCTCCTTGATAACGATATGGATATGGATGGGATGGAAGATGAAGAAGAGGTAGAGCTTGATAAGATCGACCTCTCTGTACCGGAAGGTGTCAGCATTGAGGATCCGGTCCGTATGTACCTGAAAGAGATCGGTAAAGTCAGTCTGTTAAGTGCAGATGAGGAGATCGAGCTTGCCAAGAGAATGGAAAAGGGTGATGAAGCTGCCAAGAAACGTCTGGCAGAAGCCAATCTCCGTCTTGTTGTCAGCATTGCAAAGCGTTATGTTGGACGTGGAATGCTGTTCCTTGATCTGATCCAGGAGGGAAATCTTGGTCTTATCAAAGCCGTTGAAAAATTTGATTACAGAAAAGGCTACAAGTTCAGTACCTATGCAACCTGGTGGATCCGTCAGGCTATCACAAGAGCTATTGCGGATCAGGCACGTACCATCCGTATCCCTGTGCATATGGTTGAGACCATCAACAAGCTGATCCGTGTTTCCCGTCAGCTGCTCCAGGAGCTTGGACGTGAACCTACGCCGGAGGAAATCGCTGAGGAGATGGACATGCCGGTAGACCGTGTACGTGAGATCCTTAAGATCTCTCAGGAGCCGGTATCTCTGGAAACTCCTATCGGTGAGGAGGAAGATAGTCATCTTGGCGATTTCATCCAGGATGATAATGTTCCGGTACCTGCAGATGCAGCTGCATTTACACTTCTGAAGGAGCAGCTGGTAGAAGTCTTAAGTACGCTTACTGACCGTGAACAGAAGGTTCTCCGCCTCCGTTTCGGACTGGACGACGGACGTGCCAGAACTCTGGAGGAAGTTGGTAAAGAGTTCAATGTCACAAGAGAGCGTATCCGTCAGATCGAGGCAAAAGCTCTGCGCAAGCTGCGTCATCCCAGCCGCAGCCGCAAGCTGAAGGATTATCTTGACTGATAAAAATATATCTGTACAGCTTTCCATGCGTCTTCGTGCTATTGCCGGTATGGTAACAAAAGGAAACCGGCTGGCAGACGTAGGATGTGACCATGGCTATCTGTCGATCTGGCTTGTCAGTGAAAAAACAGTTCCGTCAGCATTGCCATGGATGTACGTCCGGGACCACTTTCAAGAGCCAGGGAGAATATTACCGTTATGGCCTTGAAGATTACATAGAGACCCGTTTGAGCGACGGGCTTGCGAAGCTTGAGCCGGGAGAAGGTGATACCTGGTGATCGCGGGAATGGGTGGTCCTCTGATGGAAAGGATATTGAAGGATGGAGCGAAGGTCCGGGAGGGGTTTCAGGAACTGATCCTGCAGCCTCAGTCGGACCTTTCTCATTTCCGGCATTTTCTTTCTGAGATCGGCTGGGAGATCGTAAGGGAAGAAATGATAAAAGAAGACGGAAAATTTTATCCTATGATGAAAGCGGTACGCAACAATTCGGGAAAAAAGACTGTTTACACAGAGGAAGAGGACTGGTTTGGACCGCTCCTTCTGGAAAAACGTCACCCGGTCCTTAAAGAGTATCTTCTCCGAGAGGAAATGATCCGTAAGAAAATACTTGCCGGTCTTTCCGGGGCAGAATCTGTTTCCGCAAAAACTCGTCTGGCAGAAGTAAAGGAGGAAATGGAGCTGATCCATACAGCTCTGAAACGATATGAAAGCATATGAACTGATCGAATGGCTGAATGAGCACCACCCGCAGAAATTTGCGGAGGACTGGGATAATGTGGGACTGCTGGTGGGAGATGACCAGAAAGAGATTTCCCATGTATTTCTTGCACTGGATCTTACAGAACCGGTGCTGGATGAGGCGGTTGCGTCCGGTGCGGACATGATCCTTACCCATCACCCAATGATCTTTTCCGGGATCAAAAAGATCAACAATCATACCTTTACCGGAAGAAAGATCCTCCGTCTGATAAAGGAGGATATCCCGTATTTTGCCATGCATACCAATTATGATGTGATCGGAATGGCAGATCTAAGCGCAGATCATCTGAAGCTTCAGGATACAAGGGTGCTTACAGTTACCGATGGATCCGGGGAGCAGCCGGAGGGATTCGGAAGAGTGGGAAAGCTTCCCTATGTTATGACTCTTGGTGAATTTGGAAAATATGTAAAAGAATGCAATCATATTCCGGATGTGCGGGTTTACGGTGATCTGGATCGGAAGATCGAGATTGTGGCAATCTGTACAGGAAGTGGAAAGAGTATGATCGGTGATGTAATGGCCGCCGGTGCGGATGTATATGTGACAGGAGATATTGATTATCATACTGCCATCGATACTATGGCAGATGGTCTGGCGATCGTAGATGCCGGACATTACGGTACGGAGTATATTTTGCGGAAGCTATGGAGAAGGAGCTGAATGAGGCATTCCCTGCGCTTAAGACAACCTGCGCCAGTGTGAAAAATCCATATACTGTTTTATGAACATAGATCGTAAAAGAATTGCGTTCATGATATGTGACAGCAGTACAAATATAAGCCTGTGGAGGTGATCGTTATGGAACAGACAATGATTAAAGTGACCATAAACGGAGAAACAAGGGAATATCCCAAAATGACACCGTATTCGGAGATCATAAGGATTATGAGGGCAAAACAGAGTATCCGGTGATCCTTGTGACTGAGAACGGAAAGCTCCGTGAGCTTCACAAGAAGCTGAGGCATGACTGTACACTGGGATTTATAACCGCAAAGGACAGTGCCGGTCGAAAAACCTATCGGAGAAGTGCGATCTTTATTCTTTTGAAGGCAATTTTTGATGTAGCCGGAAAAGAGAATGTGGATCATGTTGTGATCCATTATTCTATTGGAAATGCTCTTTATTTTACCATGAAAGGCAGTGCTACCCTGGATCAGGAGCTTCTTGACCGGGTGAAGGTGCGGATGCGGGAACTGGTAGACCAGAAGCTTCCAATCTGCAAACGCAGTGTCAGCACGGATGATGCCGTTTCCATGTTCCACAGGCATCATATGTATGATAAAGAAAAGCTGTTCCGTTATCGGCGGGTTTCCAGAGTGAATATTTACAGCCTAGAAAATTTTGAGGATTATTTTTATGGATTTATGGCACCGGATACCAGCTATGTGAAGTATTTTGATCTGCAGCTTTATGATGAAGGCTTTGTGCTGATCCTTCCGAGGCAGAAGAACCCGGATGTGCTGGAGCCTTTTGAACCCCAGGATAAGATCTTTCGTGTGCAGAAGGAATCGGAAGAGTGGGGCGATAAGCTGGATGTTGCCACTGTGGGAGATCTCAATGACCGGATTACAAGAGAAGGTGTGCAGAGCCTGATGCTGATCCAGGAGCACTTCATGAGGCCAAGATTTCTTCGATCGCCGAGGAAATCCGGAGAAGGGGCAATGTAAAGTTCGTAATGATCGCAGGCCCGTCTTCTTCCGGAAAGACCAGTTTTTCTCACAGATTATCGATTCAGCTTTCTGCTCATGGCCTGAAGCCGCATCCTATTGCTGTGGATAACTATTTTGTGGATCGTGAACATACGCCGTTGGATGAATTCGGAGAAAAGAATTATGAGTGTCTGGAAGCTATTGACACGAAGCAGTTTAATGAAGACATGCTGAATCTCCTTTCGGGAAAAACTGTGGATCTTCCTACATTTAATTTCAAGACCGGATGCAGGGAATACCGAGGAGACCAGCTTCAGCTTGGAAAAGATGATATCCTGGTTATCGAAGGCATTCACGGGCTTAATGACAAACTGAGTTATGCCCTTCCAAAAGAGAGTAAGTTTAAGATCTATATCAGTGCTCTGACACAGCTGAACATTGATGAGCATAACCGGATTCCCACAACGGATGGAAGGCTGATCCGCCGAATTGTCCGTGATGCACGTACACGTGGAACTTCCGCAAAGGATACCATTGCAAGGTGGCCTTCTGTACGGAGAGGCGAGGAGCAGAATATTTTTCCGTTCCAGGAGGAAGCAGATGTGATGTTTAATTCTGCTCTTGTGTATGAGCTTGCCTGCCTGAAGGTTTATGCGGAACCGCTGCTTTTTGGAATTGACAAGAGTGAACCTGAGTATCAGGAGGCGAAGCGGCTTTTGAAGTTCCTGGATTATTTTGTGCCGGTGCCCAGTGAAGGCGTTCCGTTTAATTCGCTTCTGAGGGAGTTTATTGGCGGTAGTTGTTTTAATGTATAAATTAATTGTATAAATAAAAAAAGCTATGTGTAGATATAAGGCTCTATGCAGTGCAGATATCGGCTGGCACAAAGATGAGAAGATCAGGATTTCTCTGTGCATGGGATCTGTGGTGTGTGGAGCCTTTTGAGTGTGAATCGGAAAAGGTAAGTCCTCTGTGGTACTGCGGATAGACGACGGGATTTACAGGGCTTAAAGGAAAGGGAAAGTGATCATGAAAGAAAAAGTACAACTGACAAAACTGGCTCCAAACTGTGGCTGTGCAGCTAAGGTAGGACCGGGGACTCTGGCGGGAGTTCTTGGTGGGCTGCCAAAGTTCTGTGATCCGGATCTTCTGGTTGGAACGGACACTTCGGATGATGCTGCAGTTTACCGGGTGAGTGATGATCTGGCGCTGATCCAGACGCTGGATTTTTTTACGCCTGTGGCAGATGATCCTTATGATTTCGGGCAGATCGCGGCGGCCAATGCGTTGAGTGATGTATATGCTATGGGTGGAACTCCAAAGACGGCTTTGAATATTGTGGCGTTTCCGAAGGATATGGATGTGGAAATCCTCGGAGAGATCCTGCGTGGTGGTGCAGATAAGGTGATGGAGGCTGGTGCGGTTCTTGCCGGTGGCCATACGATTCAGGATGATACACCAAAGTATGGGCTCAGTGTGACGGGTTTTGTAGATCCGAGGAAGTTCTGGAAGAATTTTGGAGCGCAGACCGGAGATAAGCTGATCCTGACGAAAGCGCTGGGTGCGGGGATCGTGAATACGGCGATCAAGGCGGATCTGGTGACGGAAGGTGCACGTAAGGCGGTTTTGGCTTCCATGAAGAAACTGAACCGGGACGCCTGTGAGGTTTTTAAAGAGTTTGAGGTTCATGCCTGTACGGATGTGACGGGGTTTGGTCTTGGGGGACATGCTACGGAGATGGCTGTGGCTAGTGACCGGACGGTTGTGATCGATACGGAGAAGTTGCCGGTGCTTCCGGATGTGGAGGAGTTTGCTTCTATGGGATTGATTCCGGGTGGGGCTTACAGGAACCGGGAGTTTGCTGAGAAAACCGGAGTGAAAAGTGTGGCAGAGCTCTGGCGGGAGGATTTGGTGTTTGATCCGCAGACTTCTGGGGGATTGCTGGCGGCGGTTCCGGAGAGGGATGTGCCGGAGATCATGAAGCGGCTGGATGCGGCTGGTTTGCAGGCTGGGTGATCGGTGAGGTTGTGGATCGGCAGGAGTGGACGTTGGAGATCCGGTAGGAAATTAATTTACGAACGAATGTTTGGACGATAACGTCAGAGTGGATGGTTGCGTAGGGGGGATACTGCTGGGGAAAGTGGTGGAAGCAGAATGACGGATGGTGGATGGCGGACGACGGACGCCTGGGGGAGAGGATATCGGTCCGGGCAGGGACTCCGTCGGGGGATACTACTAGGACTCCGTGAGTCGCTAAAAGCATTTGTGGCAGGGCCAGAACTCGCCGTTGGCTCAGACAGCTGACCCTGCCGCAATAACGCCGACTCCCGCAGCCCAAGTAGTTATCACCCCTCCTCCGCAGCAGCCCAAACCGATATCCTCTCCCCCAGGCTGGTGCATCCACTGGTAGGAAAAACATAAAATGTGCGGAGAGTATGGTTGTGAGATGCAGAGAAGGAAAGTTACTGCTCACTGGTAATATTCCGCGAGGTGTTTTTTGTGAGCGAAGGTCACAGAAAACCCGAGCCATACTGTGCGAATTTATGTGATTAGCATAAATTCTGAGCATCGCGAAGCGTGTTATTGAGAATGGAGTGAACAGTAATTCAGGAAATATAGGCTCTGCATTTTTTTAATATATTGTTTGCCTGAGGGATAAAAGCATGGTATTATCATATGAGCGGAAATTGAGAAGACATAAAGAATATGAAAAACAAATATGTGACGGGAAAGGAAGAATTATGGAGAAACATAAACATGAGAGGAGTACATTTTCCGGGAAGATTGGATTTGTACTGTCTGCAGCTGGTGCTTCGGTAGGGCTTGGGAATATATGGAGATTCCCTTATCTGGCGGCAAAGTACGGCGGTGGAATTTTTTTACTGATCTATATCATTCTGGCATTGACTTTTGGATATTCTATGATCGTGGCAGAGACAGCTCTGGGACGTATGACAAAGAAAAGTCCGGTAGGTGCGTTTGGAACTTTTGGTAAATCAAAGTGGCTGTCTTTGGGCGGTTGGATCAATGCGATCATACCGGTTCTGATCGTGCCGTATTATTCCGTGATCGGTGGCTGGGTAATTAAATACTTGGTGGAGTATGTAAAGGGAGGCAGTCAGACTCTTGCTGAAGACGGATATTTTTCTGCTTTTATAGCGGATGGATTTTCTACAGAAACCTGTTTCATGTTTTTTACACTGCTTACGCTGGTGATCATTTATGCAGGTGTGCAGAATGGCGTGGAACGAGTTTCCAAATTAATGATGCCGATACTGGTATTCTTGTCTGTGGTCATTGTCATTTATTCGGTAACGAGGCCAGGAGCACTGGAAGGTGTGAAATATTTTCTGATACCAAATATCAAAAACTTCTCCTGGATGACAGTGGTTGCGGCAATGGGACAGATGTTTTATTCTCTGTCGATCGCAATGGGTATTCTGGTAACTTTTGGTTCTTATATGAAAAAGGATGTATCTATTGAAGGGTCTACACAAAATGTAGAAATTTTTGACACAGCGATCGCAATGATGGCAGGTCTGATGATCATTCCGGCTGTGTTTGCATTCTCCGGTGGAAATCCGGATACGTTACAGGCGGGACCGGCACTGATGTTTATTACGATTCCGAAGGTATTCGCAAGCATGGGATTTGGAACTTTGGTTGGAATCCTGTTTTTTGTATTGGTTCTCTGTGCAGCCTTGACCAGTTCTATTGCACTGACTGAGAGTGCAGTATCTACTTTTCAGGATGAACTGAAATGGGGGCGCAAGAAGGCAACAGTATTTGTCGGAATTATCATGGTTGTTCTCGGAAGTCTTTCTTCTCTTGGCTATGGTCCTCTGGCGTGTGTTAAGATCATTGGAATGCAGTTCCTTGATTTCTTTGATTTCCTGACGAACTCTGTCATGATGCCGATCGCAGCGATTGCTACCTGTCTTCTGATATCCAGAGTAGTTGGTACAAAGAAGATTGAAGAGGAAGTACTGCAGGAAGGTGGTACTTTCCGCAGAAAAAGAATCTTTAATTTTATGATCCAGTATCTTTGCCCAATCTTTGCGGCAATCATTCTTTTCAGTTCTGTGGCAAATGCATTTGGATGGATTTCCATGTAAAAGACATAGGAGACCAAGAAAATTCCAACTTACAAGTCTATACACCTGTGTTAAAATAGCAGGTGCGCAGCCAGGCCAGGTGATCGCGGCTGGACAGACGAAAGGGTCCAGACGAGGAAAGTCCGGGCTTCACAGGGCAGGATGCCGGATAACGTCCGGTGGAGGTAACTCCCAGACCAGTGCAACAGAAATAAACCGCCCCGTTTTGCGGGGTAAGGGTGGAAAGGCAGTGTAAGAGACTACCGCCGCTGTGGTAACAGAGCGGGCACATGTAAACTCCATTCGAAGCAAGACCGAGAAGAAAGCCATACGGCGGCCCGTCGTGCTTTCAGGTAGGTCGCTAGAGCCTTCTGGCAACGGAAGGCCTAGATAGATGATCACCCAACGACATAACCCGGCTTATCGGTCTGACTGTGTATGATAATAAGCACATAATAAAAGCAACTGTATTTTGCAGATATGTTCTGTAAAATATCAGTTGCTTTTTTGTAAAAAACTTTTCTATGAAACACAGCGCCCGGTTCCCGCTTCGATATTCAGGCCTTCGCAGGAGCCGGACGCGTCCGTTTGTCAATAATTCTCGCAGGAATCCTTGAATCCCTATTTATTCCGTTTACCTCTATATTTCTCCTCGCAATACTTACACCGGTAAACCTCATTCTCTTCATCTGCAAGAACAAAAATCTGATCCAGTCCCTGCTCGATGGAAGTAATGCAGCGAGGATTCTTGCATTTGATCACGTTCACAACCTGCTTCGGCAGCTTCAGCTCTTTCTTTGCAACGATCTTTTCGTCCTTGATGATATTTACGGTAATATTATGATCGATAAAACCAAGGATATCCAGATCCAGATCCTCGATGGGGCATTCAACCTTGATGATATCCTTTTTTCCCATTTTCTGGCTGCGGGCATTTTTGATGATAGCAACCGTACAGTCCAGCTTATCCAGCTTCAGGTCATGATAGATCGTCATTGCCTTGCCGGCTTTGATATGATCCAGAACATAACCCTCACGAAGAGCACCTACGTTTAACATGGCAGTTCCACCTCCAGTAATGTAAGAATCAGGGCCATACGGACATACACACCATACTGGACCTGTTTGAAATAAGCGGCACGTGGATCAGAATCCACTTCAACAGAAATCTCGTTAACACGTGGGAGTGGGTGGAGGACATACATATCCTTCGGTGCAAGCTCCATTTTCTGTTTGTCCAGAACATAGAAATCTTTCATGCGGACATAATCCTCTTCGTTGAAGAAACGTTCCTTCTGAACACGGGTCATGTACAGGATATCCAGATCCGGAAGTGCATCCTCCAGACGTTCCTCCTCGACAAACTCGACATTGTTGCGTTTCAGAACATCCTCACGGATATAGCTTGGAATACGAAGCTCCTCCGGAGAGATCAGAACAAATTTCACATTTTCATAACGGACCAGAGCCTCGATCAGAGAGTGAACGGTACGGCCGAATTTCAGGTCACCACAGAGGCCGATGGTAATATTGTCAAGTCTGCCCTTCAGGGAGCGGATAGTTAAAAGATCGGTTAATGTCTGGGTAGGATGCTGGTGGCCGCCATCACCGGCATTGATCACCGGAATGTTGGATGACATAGAAGCTACAAGCGGAGCACCCTCTTTCGGATGACGCATAGCACAGATATCTGCATAACAGGAAACAACGCGAATCGTATCGGCAACGCTTTCGCCTTTGGATGCGGAGCTGGAATCAGCAGAAGAAAAACCGAGAACCTTTCCTCCAAGATTCATCATGCTGCTTCGAAACTTAAACGTGTACGTGTACTTGGTTCGTAAAACAATGTCGCAAGCCTTTTATCATCACAGGTATGCGCATACTTTTTGGATTTTTCCCGATGTCGTCGGCGAGATTCAGAAGCTTATCAAGCTCTTCAACCGAGAAATCCAATGGACTCATTAAATGTCTCATGTTGTACCTCCAATTATTTACTGGAAATAAGATTCCTTCCAGTTATCATATAATATAACTGTGAGATTTTCAAGAGACTTTCCGAGGATTTTGTCGAAGAAGCCATTCGAAAAAGAGACCGGTAAAAAACCACAGAGGAGCATAGTCCAGCCGGATCACTCCTTTATACTGAAGCGGAACATGAGAATAATCCCAGGGACAGATGTGAAGCTTCTGAAAAAAAGATCCGCTTAAAAATTCCACGAAAAAAATCCCGCAGCTGTAAATGATCCCCCGTACCATAACCGGAAAGCGGGCAAGCTTGTAGTAAGCCGGACGGATCAGTGCTGCAAGTCCGTAAACAGGGAACATCAGAAGAGAGGTTTTGCCCATCATAGTAAAATGTCCGGTGACAAGAGAGTGCAGTCCTGTCCATAAGATCTCCAGACACCAGCCTGTAAAACCACACAGAAAAAAATCCTTCTTTTGCATTTTAAAGCTCCTTCTCATCAGCAGAAATCCTGCGCTTTCCGGAAAAATGTCAGTTTAACTGAATTAAGAAAGTCCCCTGCGGGGCTGCGAATATCCGCCTGGACTTTACATATATTTAACGTGGAAAAGCGTCTTTAATAGCCTTCCCTGCCTTGAAAAAAATATACACGTGGGTTATAATGAACAAAATTATTACTGCAAAGTGAAAAAGCAGTAATGGATCATCAACACATGCGGAAGGAGAAAACAGACGATGAATTATGAAGAAAGTCGTGCCTACATCAGAGCTGCGGAATTGAAAAAGGGAATTGTTCTGGGACTGGAAAATATGAGAGAACTGATGAGGCGGCTTGGAGATCCCCAGGATGAACTGAAGTATGTTCATGTAGCGGGAACTAACGGAAAGGGTTCTGTGATCGCATATCTGTATTCCGCTTTATCAGGTGCAGGATACCGGGTCGGAAGATATATTTCCCCGGCGGTCTATTCCTACAGAGAGAGGATGGAGGTTAACGGAGAACCTGTCAGCAGAGAGAAATTTGCAGCATATGTGACAAGGATCGCGGAGGTGATCGATGAGATCGTAAAAGAGGGAAAACCGCATCCGTCAGTATTTGAAATTGAAACTGCAGCCGCATTTCTTTATTTTCGGGATGAGAAATGCGATCTGGTATTAATGGAAGTTGGTATGGGCGGTGATCTGGATGCCACCAACATTATAAGTACTACAGTTCTTTCCATTCTGGTATCCATCAGTATGGATCATACGGCATTTCTTGGAAATACCCTGGGCGAGATAGCAGAAAAAAAGGCCGGCATCATTAAACCGAACAGTCATATGGTAACTGTAAAACAGCAGCCGGAGGCAGAGGCAGTCATACGAAGAATATGCGTAGAACAGAATGTGCCATACGAGGCAGCAGACCAGGACAGCGCAGAGGTACTGGAAGCATCCATAACCGGCCAGACCTTTCTTTATAAAGGAGAAAAATATACAATATCCCTGGCAGGTGCCTATCAGAAGGAAAATGCGGTGGCAGCGCTCCGGGCACTGGAAATCCTGAATGAACAGGGATATCCCACAACACTGGTCCAGAGACAGGATGGATTGAAACGTACCACCTGGCCGGGAAGATTTGCACTTCTCGGGACAGAACCGGATTTTGTGGTTGATGGAGCTCATAACCCTGCAGCGGCAGACATGCTGGCTGCATCCATTGAACGGTATTTTAAGGGAAAAAGGATCATCTACATCATGGGAATGTTCCGTGACAAGGATTACCGCAAGGTCATCCGGAAAACAGAAAAATACGCAGATACCATTCTGACGATTGCGGCACCGGATAACCCCAGGGCTCTGACCCCGCAGGAGCTGGCAGATGCGGTGCGGGAATTTCATTCTGATGTAAGGCCCTTTGACAGCATCGAAGCCGCAGTGGCAGAGGCCTATCAGCTGGCAGGAAAAGAGGATGTGATCATTGCTTTTGGTTCCCTGGCGTTCCTGGGGGATCTTACAGAAATTATCAGGAAACATAACGGAGGAAACCAATGACGGATTTGGAAAGATACAGAGACGAGATCGATGAGATCGACAGTGAGATCGTACGTCTCTTTGAAAAACGAATGAAGGTGAGTGAGGAAGTCGCTGAATATAAAATAAAAACCGGTAAGCAGGTACTGGATCCGGCACGTGAGAGCCAGAAGATCCATACGCTGAAAAACAAGGCCCACGGGGACTTTAACAGCCTCGGTGTGCAGGAGCTTTTCCGTCAGATCATGGCCATCAGCCGTAAGAGACAGTACCAGCTGTTGACAGAGCATGGGATTTACGGAGAGCGCAATTTCACAACTGTGAAGCATGTTCCCCTTGAAAACGCAACGGTTGTGTTCCAGGGTGTAGAGGGAGCCTACAGCTATGCGGCTATGCGGCAGTACTTTGGGAAAAATATCGAAAGCTACCATGTAAAAACATGGAGGACAGCTATGGAGGATGTAACCCATGGCAAGGCCGATTATGCGGTACTTCCTATTGAGAATTCTACTGCAGGTATCGTGGCTGATATCTATGACCTTCTTATGGAGTACAAGCTGTATATCGTAGGCGAGCAGATCATCCGTGTGGATCATGTGCTTCTGGGCATGCCGGATGCACAGATAGGGGATATCAGGGAAGTCTGCTCTCATCCTCAGGGGCTTGCCCAGTGCAAGGCATTTCTGGAGGAAAACCCTTCCTGGAAAAAGAAGGAAGTGGAAAACACCGCAGGCGCGGCCAAAAAGGTCAGTGAGGTGGGGGACAAAGGCGTGGCAGCTATCGCAAGCGTGAGGCTGGTGAGGTATTCGGTCTGAAGGTCCTTGCAGAAAATATCTGCAGAGAAAAAGCAAACTCTACACGTTTTATTATTGTAAGCAGGAAACCGGAATACGAGGAAAAGGCCGGGAAGATCAGCATCTGTTTTGAGCTGCCTCATGAAAGCGGAACTCTTTACAACATGCTTTCCCATATCATCTACAACGGACTGAACATGACCAAGATCGAATCCCGTCCGATTCCGGGGAAATCCTGGGAATATCGTTTCTTCGTGGATTTCACGGGGAAGCTTGGCGAAAGCGCTGTGGAAAATGCGTTAAGAGGAATCGAGGCGGAGGCGAATGTTCTCCGTGTTCTTGGAAATTATTAAGATACAGAGGAGTTAATTATTATGTTGGCAAGAATTCAGGAATGTATCCTTTACCGTGAATTTTCAAACGGCGAGGTACTGAACGATATGGCAGAGCTTATCAATCTTTATGAAGCTGATGAAGAAGCACTCAAGGCAAGAGAAGACCAGTTTTTCAAAAGTGTCAACGGGCTGGTGGAGCTGGCAGGAATGTACGGTTTTTCCGGAAATATCTGGCATACATATCTTACCTTCCTTCTGGTAAATCATGAGAACGCTTTCAGTATGGCAAGCGAGATACGAGGAGCGATCAAGGGCAGCATTAACGACCTGGCAAAAAATGATTTCCAGATTTTCAAGGAATTGTATGATTTTGACATCACGGTCTTTGATAAAGTGTTCGGAACTGTATGCTGCAGGGTGATCTGTGATTACCAGACACCGGATGAGAACAGCAAGCTCTTTAACACCAGAATCCGTGACCGGATCTGTCAGATGAGCAAAACCCTGGCAACAGCCACCACAACCGAAGAATTTATGGATGACATGGTATCCTTCTATAAAGATTTCGGTGTTGGCAAGCTTGGCTTCATAAGGCATTCCGTATCGGCCACGATGAAGAGGGAAAGGTGGAGATCCAGCCTATCACAAGAATCGCACATGTGAAGATCGATGACCTGGTAGGATATGAGATCGCCAAGAAAAAGCTCATTGATAATACAGAGGCATTTGTACAGGGGAGAAAGGCGAACAACTGTCTGCTCTTTGGCGATGCGGGAACCGGCAAATCTTCCAGTATCAAGGGAATCCTGAACCAGTATTATGATCAGGGACTTCGTATCATTGAGGCCTATAAGCATCAGTTCCAGGATCTTAATGAAGTCATCGCCCAGATCAAAAACCGTAACTATCGTTTTATCATTTATATGGATGATCTTTCCTTTGAGGAATTTGAAATTGAATATAAATACCTGAAAGCAGTGATCGAGGGCGGGCTTGAGAAAAAACCGGACAATGTCCTGATCTATGCCACAAGTAACCGGCGTAATCTTGTCCGTGAGCGTGCCACAGACAAGCTGGAGATCGCAGATGACAATGATCTGCATTCCTCCGATACCGTACAGGAGAAGCTTTCTCTGGTATATCGTTTTGGGGTTCGTATCTACTTTGGAAAACCGGACAAAAAACAGTTCCAGGAGATCGTCCGTACACTGGCAGCCCGTTATGGAGTTACCATGCCGGAGGAGGAACTGCTTCTGAAAGCCAACCAGTGGAGATTTCTCATGGCGGACTGACCGGACGTGCAGCACAGCAGTTTATTGATTACATTGTGGGAACAGAGGAAGAAAAAAAGAAATAGTTTACCTGTGTATTGGGGGAAAGGATGAAAAACTATGGCGGTGACAACCTTTGCAGCAATTGATATAGGCTCCTATGAAGTCAGTATGAAGATTTTTGAAATGTCAAAGCGGATCGGCTTCCGGGAGATCAATGATGTCCGTTACCAGCTGGAGCTGGGCCGTGGAACTTATGCTGCAGGACGGCTGGAGATGGAGACTGTGGATGAGCTCTGCGGGATCCTTAATGATTTTAAACGCATGATGGCTGAATTTGGGTGGAAAGCTGGCGTGCGTGTGCAACAAGCTCTCTCCGTGAGCTGGAAATCCGGTGATCATCCTGGAGCAGATCTATCAGAGAACTGGTATCCGGGTAGAGATCCTGAGCAATGCGGAACAGCATTTCCTGGGATATAAATCCATTGCTGCCATTGAATCCGGCTTCAAAAAGGCTATTCAGAAGGGTACGGCGATCCTGGATATCGGAGGAGGAAATCTGCAGATCTCTCTCTTTGATAAAGATGCTCTGGTGCTGACCCAGAGTATCCGTATGGGAAGTCTTCGTATCCGCGAACGTCTGAAAGAACTGGAGAAAACAACTCCACATTATGACCGGCTGATAGAGGAATTTATCCGAAATGATCTGATAAGCTTTCAACGTCTTTATCTTAAGGACAAGGAAATCTCCAATCTGATCCTGATGGGAGATTTTCTCACAGATACGATCTTTCAGGACAGATCCGGAGAGAATATCATCACAAAGGAGGAATTCCTGAAGAAATACGAGACCATTGTAAACATGTCCGATTATGACCTTGCCGAATCCATGGAGTTGGAACCGGAATATGCGTCTCTGATCGTGCCGAACATGGTTATCATCCGAAACTTTATAGAAATCTTTCAGGCAGAAGTACTCTGGATCCGGGTGTTTCTCTTCTGGACGGGATTGCCTATGACTATGCGGAAAAAACAAATATCTGAAAAGTGTACACAATTTTGAAAATGATATCCTGGTGGCATCCAGGAACATTGCCAAAAGGTATTCCAGCGGAAAGAACCACATTGTAGGAACTACCGATGTGGCACTGGATATTTTTGACAGTACAAGGAAGATCCACGGCATGGGAAAACGTGAACGGCTTCTTTTGCAGATTGCAGTTCTTCTTCATGACTGCGGAAAATATATCAGTATGAGTGAGGTGGCAGAATGCTCTTACCGGATCATCATGGCTACGGAAATCATAGGTCTTTCCACAGAGGAGCGGCAGGTGATCGCAAGTGCGGTAAGGTATAATACCAGAGAATTCGGCTGCTACGAAGAAATCAACCGTGAAACATCCATGAACAGGGGAAATTATCTCCTGACTGCGAAGCTGACCGCGATTCTCCGCCTGGCCAATGCTATGGACAGAAGCCATTACCAGAAGGTAAAAGCGCTTAATGTAACCTTAAAAGACAGGATTCTTTACCTGGTGGTGGATTCCGCAAGGGATGTTTCTCTGGAACTGGGGCTTCTGAAAGATAAAAAAGAATTTTTTGAAGAGGTGTTTGGAATCCGGCTTGTAATGAGACGGAAGGGAAGAAGATAACGGAGGAGGTTTTTGTATGAAATTTAAGGAATTTGACAAACCGGAATATTTTGTAAACAGAGAGCTGAGCTGGATCAAATTTGATGATCGTGTGCTCAGTGAAGCCAGAGACAAAAATCTACCTCTGTTTGAGAGACTGAAATTTTTGAGTATCACCTCATCCAATCTGGATGAATTTTATATGGTCCGTGTTGCATCCCTGAAGGATCAGGTTCATGCAGGGTACAAAAAAACAGATATTGCAGGAATGACAGCCAAGGAACAGCTGAAAGCCATCAGCCGGCAGACCCATGATCTTGTTCACGTACAGTACAGTACATTAAACCGGTCTCTGGTCCCTGCACTTGAAAAAGCAGGACTTCATGTGATCTTTGAGCACGAGGCATTTTCCGAGAAGCAGAAAGAATTTGTGGATCAGTATTTTGAAGATAATGTATATCCGGTCCTGACACCAATGGCAATGGATTCTTCCAGACCGTTTCCTCTGATCCGTAATAAAACGTTAAATATTGGAGCACTTCTTTCCAAAAAAGATACTAAAAAAGGAAAAGAAGAGATTGATTTTGCCACTGTACAGGTGCCTTCTGTACTTCCAAGAGTAGTGATCATTCCATCTGAGAAAAAAGACCATACAACCGTAACACTTCTGGAACAGATCATTGAGCGCAACATCGACAAGCTGTTCTTAAGCTATGATGTGATCTGTGCCCATCCGTACAGGATCATGCGTAATGCGGATCTTCCTATTGACGAGGATGAGGCAGAGGATCTTCTGGTTGAGATCCAGAAACAGCTGAAAAAGCGCCAGTGGGGAGAGGTGATCCGCCTGGAAGTGGAAGATAAGATGGATCCGCGACTTCTGGATATTCTGAAAATGGAGTTTCAGGTTCATGGAGATGATATCTTTTTTATCAACGGACCGCTGGATCTGACCATGCTGATGAAGGTTTATGGTATTGACGGATACGATCAGTTCAAGGAACCGAAATACAAACCGGCAGCAGTGCCTGCATTTCAGAATGACAAAGATATTTTCCAGGTGATCAGGGAGGGTGATGTGTTCCTGCATCATCCGTATATGAGTTTTGATCCGGTGGTGAATTTTGTGCGTCAGGCGGCAAAGGACCTGGATGTACTGGCGATCAAGCAGACTCTGTATCGCGTCAGCGGCAATTCACCCATCATTGCGGCACTTGCTCAGGCTGCAGAAAACGGCAAGCAGGTTTCCGTTCTTGTAGAACTGAAAGCGCGTTTTGATGAGGAAAACAATATCGTCTGGGCAAAAATGCTGGAAAAGGCAGGCTGTCATGTGATCTATGGTCTGGTGGGGCTGAAGACACACAGTAAGATCACTCTTGTTGTGAGAAGAGAAGAAAACGGGATCCGCAGATATGTGCATCTGGCAACCGGAAACTATAATGATTCCACAGCCAAGCTTTATACAGACTGCGGTATATTTACCTGTGACGAACGGTTTGGAGAGGATGCAACTGCTGTGTTCAACATGCTTTCCGGATATTCTGAGCCGAAGCGCTGGAATCGCCTGATCGTTGCGCCGATCTGGATGAAGGACCGTTTTGTAAAAATGATCGAAAGAGAAGCGGAGCATGCGAAAAAGGGAGAAGAGGCTCACATTGCGGCAAAGATGAATTCTCTGTGTGACCCTGAGATCATAGCAGCGCTGTATTATGCTTCTTCCTGTGGTGTCAGGATCGATCTTCTGATCCGCGGCATCTGCTGCCTGAAGGTGGGCATTCCGGGTATCAGCGAAAATATCCACGTGCGTTCGATCGTCGGCAATTTCCTGGAGCACAGCCGTATTTTCTATTTCCGCAATGGCGGTTCCGACGAAATTTATATGGGAAGTGCGGACTGGATGCCACGTAACCTTGACCGTCGTGTGGAGATTGTTTTCCCTGTGGAAGATGAGCGGATCAAGGAAGAGATCATGCATGTGCTGGATCTGGAATTCCGTGACAATGTAAAAGCACATATCCTGCAGCCCTCCGGTTTGTATGAGAAGCAGGACAAACGTGGCAAAACGCTGATAAATTCCCAGATGGAATTCTGCAGGGAGGCTACCGAGCGTGCAGGGCAGCAAAAAGGAGAAAAAGAAAAGAAGAGAGTTTTCGTACCGGCTGAACCGGCGGAGGATATTATAAAATAGTAAAAGAAAAGGACAGCCTGTCATATCGATTTATGATACGGCTGTCCTTAAATAATGCTCTCAAAGATTATCCATATTATGTCAATACTGCATGATATTCAGAAAACCTGACAGCATGCGGACGTTTCTAATAACACTTCTTGCAGGCTTTATACCCTGCAGCTTCAGCCTGGGAGCGTGTCATTTCTGTGGCATTATCCGGATTCATATTTCCACAGTTAGGGATCCGGTGGTACTTGCTTCCGGTAGCGGAGATCCAGACCATATCACCCACTGGCTCCGGATCGGCCTGCACTCCGGTCTGAGGATCTGCAGCAGCCGAATCAGAAGATCCATAGCCGGACGCACCGGAATCCTTATAAGCGGAGGAAGGCTGTGTGCCGGTATCCGATTCATCTCCAGCAGAATAATCATTACAGGGACTCTGGTTCCACTGGATATTGCTTCCGTCGCTGACTGCGATCACCGTACCCTGCTCATCAGTACGAAATACCTGTATTCCCATATCCGCAAGCTTATCCATGGTATCCTTATGAGGATGTCCGTAGGAATTACCGGCGCCGCAGCTGATCACTGCATATTCCGGAACAGTCTGCTGGAGCAGATCCCAGGTGGTGGCAGTGGCAGAACCGTGATGTCCCGGAACGATCACATCGCAGGAAAGATCAAGTCCCAGATTGCAGATCGCTTCCTCCCCGGCAGATTCTGCATCCCCGGTAAAAAGAAAATGGTTATTTCCGTTTTCCAGCCGGATCGCAACAGAATTGTCGTTATCATTGCTGCTGATCGATTGAGGAGAAAGAACCGTAAATTTCCCGCCTCCGAAAGTAAAATCCGTTCCGGGCTCCGGATGCTGCACAGTTAATCCCTGAGAGGCAACACTGTTTTCAAAAGATTGATAGATCTTTGTATCCTGTACATAATCTGCACCGATCACATTTTTACGGAAAAGCTGTCTAGGCATCCTACAAGACCAGCCACATGGTCCTCGTCATAATGGGAGGAGATCATATAGTCAATGATGGAAATATTCTGTTTCTGCAGATAGGAAACCACGAAACTGGAATGTCCTCGGTCACCGCCGTCATACAAGAGATTCTGCCCTGTGACTGGACCAGGATCGAAAGCCCCTGCCCTACATCCAGAAAGTGTACAGCCATTGTTGTGTCAGCAGAAGCAGCCTCGGCTGTGTAAGCAGCAGAGGGAACTCCTGCGACTGTTAGCAGAACAAGCAGCAGAGAAAGAAAAAATGTCTGCAGCTTTCTGCGAAAAGAACGTTTGTGATGCATGAGAAGTCACCCCTTATCTTAAGTATTTTCAGGGGAAATTATAAAACAGAAGAGAAAGAAATGCAAAATAATATATGTGAAAATACAGAAAACAGATAAACAGGAAGAACGAAATTTTTATATGCAATGTTCAGAGCAAAGTTTGAAAGCAATAACAGGAAAAAGTGAAGTATAACAATCACAAAAAAGCAGTCAGAATAAAAATCCTAACTGCTTTTAGTTGATAGCCAGTACGGGAATCGAACCCGTGTTTCCGCCGTGAGAGGGCGGCGTCTTAACCCCTTGACCAACTGGCCATATTCATTTGTGTCGTTTGCTCTTGATTTCTGTTGTTTCCCGCAACCGACTTCGTTAGTATATAATACTTCTTACAAAATTGC
>ENA-OQHA01000392-OQHA01000392.1-human-gut-metagenome-genome-assembly--contig:-NODE-392-length-22386-cov-2.860102_pt1 | contig 22386 bp, 25 predicted proteins | sample MGYA00242558_ERZ504707 | MGnify/ENA primary metagenome ERZ504707 (study PRJEB26092, sample SAMD00036197) | human gut metagenome | host: Homo sapiens | study: EMG produced TPA metagenomics assembly of...
CCAATCCCGATGCAGCGATATCCTTGCCGAATACCCGAGATGTTACGACGATGCCTCGCACGCCATAAGACCCTTCGATGGGAACGCTCATGCTCGCCGCGCTTCTCCCGCGCGTGGAAGGAGAGGGCGATCCGCCCGGACATGTCCAACAGGCAGAAGTGCTGAAACGGAATGATCAATATGCTCGGCAAAACCATTATTCAATCGGGTGCACCGGATAGAATGTACCATATTATGCATGATGGAATAACTTTAGTCACAGCATTCTTCCAATCGGTAGGGGGGAATGGACAGGGAAAGCCCAACGGTCAGATGACAAATACTTCAAATACTTTCAGCATTGGGCGAGGATACACAATGATTTAGTCGTATACACGACCCCCGAAAACGCGGAACGCATTAGACAAATACGTCTCTCCTTCGGAAGAACAAATACACAAGTCTATATCGTTAACGATTTAGAAGATATCGACAAATCAATGTATACGTTGATGCATGACGTCGGAAAACACTATCCCAAATATAGCTTATTCCCAGATAAGCCAGAAGTAAGTAATCCAATTTACGATTTTGTCATGTATACGAAATTCTGGTGCCTAGCACAAGCCTCAACTGTCGCTGCAACCAATAAAATTGCTTGGATTGATTTTGGCTTTGACCATGGTGGCGAATACTATAAGGACAATCAGTGGTTCGACCGCACTTGGAACTATACTCGCCCAAATGGCAAAGTTGCGCTTTTCCAAATTCGCGAATTGCCATCCGATCCAATTTTTGATTGCATACGACGCACTGAAACATATATTCAAGGAAACTGCATCGAATTGGATACTGATTATGCACAACAATTCTATGTTGATGTACGAAACCAATATGAGCATCTTTTACGTTGCGGATTACTTGATGACGATCAAATTATACTTCTCATGTGTCATTATGAAAAGCCTGACATTTATTGTTGCTTACCAAGCCGCTGGTTCTCAATGTTGGACGAATATCGTGATGATAAAAAAACGGGGATGCACTCGGACTTACTCCCAGAATTCTTCATTATTAGTCGCCGTCGTAGATGGTATTGGACAAAACATTGTTTAAAATTTCTTAAACAAGAATTCAATCATCTGGTTCGTCGTTACCCTCTATAATCATAGACAGGAAACCAACTTTGGACAATAAACGTCAATTCATTTTAAATCTTTTTGCCAGCTTGATTTCTTTCGCTGCGAATCTAGGCATCGGATTTTTAATGACGCCATTTATCGTTCAACAAATTGGAGCTGAAGCCTACGGCTTCGTTGGCCTAGCTAATACAATGATTAACTACGCAACATTGTTCACTTTAGCTCTTAACTCCGTATCCGGGCGCTTTATCACAGTCGCGTACCACAAAGGAGACAAGTCGACTGCTGACAAATATTTCACATCGACATTATCATCGAATCTTGTCATTGTTGCAATACTGACCATGATAGCGGTTCCTTTAATCTGGAATTTGGAGCATGTTGTTAACATCTCCCCGCATTTAATTAATGATGTGAAAATCCTATTTTCTTTTATCTTCATTAATTTTTTACTATCCACTCTTTCCACAGTGTTTACTGTGGCAACATTCATAAAAAACAAGCTATATCTAAGTAGCATAGCGAATATTGTTGCAATACTAGCGAAGGTTCTTATACTTATCGCAATGTTTGGAACATTACCTCCAATGGTATGGTATGTCGGTCTTGGAACCTGTGCAATGACGCGATCATATTCATTGCCAATTGGATATATACAAAAAAGCTGGTGCCTGAACTTCGTTTCATCCGCCACGCTTTTCTGTGAGCGCCATTCGTGAAATGCTCGCGGCTGGCATATGGAACTGCGTAATCAAACTACAACAGATTCTTCAAGACGGATTAAGCCTTCTTGTTACAAATCTTCTCATTAGTCCGCATTTCATGGGGCTTCTTTCCATTGCACAATTAGTCCCCACTACAATGTCAGGACTTATGGGAACTATATCTGGACTATTTTCTCCCGAACAAACCAAATTTTTCGCTCGCGGCCAAAAAGAACTACTGCTACAAGAACTCAAATCAGGTATGCGAATCTGCGGTTTTTTCGTGAATATTATTTTTGTTGTCCTTCTCATTATTGGCGAAGATTTTATCCGCATTTGGCAACCGGGACAAGACACAAAAATGATTAATATTCTTATGCAATTAACGATGTTGGGATTCTTTCTCTCTGGAGTCGCCACCACGTTACAAAATGTTCCACTTCTTGTGAATAAACTAAGGCCTTATTCTTTAGGATGGTTAGCATGTGGCGCGGTTTCTTTCGCCCTTATAATCTTAGGAGTTCATCTATTCCCCTCATCCGGAATATACATGGTGGCCGCCGTACCACAGATAGTGGGATTCGTTGCCAACCTCACATTTGTTCCGCTCTATGCCTCCCGGTGTCTGAATCTCCCACTTTGGTCTTTTTACCCTATCTATCTGCAATACATTACTTCTACAATCGTTAGTATAGTAATTTGTTTTATTCTTCATTCTATGCTAATGCCAAAAATAACATCATGGATATCATTATTCATTGCATGCACTATTTATACATTAACCACTATATTTATAAACATCATATTTCTTCTTAGCTCTAGAGAGCGCTCTCTTATCACCCGTAAGCTAATTACGAAGATAAAAAAAGTAATTTCATCTCAATCGTGAAGCCCCCGGGTCCGTCAGACCAAAGTACGTTTTTTACTCAGCATCGAGAACGACCGACCCTGGATGAGCGTTTGCGGACACCTTATGTTATCAATGACCTATTGATAACATAACTAAGGCATCGGAATAATCAGCAAATGACGCTCAACGACTGGATGTTATCGAGGATGTTTTTTACACGCGATTCATGTATCCTTCTATTCGTATTTACTGATTCCTAGCTAGCCCATCCCGAACTCCGCTGACCAGCCTTGCGGCTCTACTCAGCTTTCCCATAACGCTATGGTAATTGCATATTAGTTACAATAGGCTGGAAAAGTACACTTAGGTGTGTCTAGCAGATCATAATCTTATTTCTTCAAACCAGAAAGAACAGCTTTGAATGAAGAGAATCGAAAAGGACAGAAACATAGAGCAATATACCTAATCGAATTTCTCCACCCATCAACATGAATCATCACATCAAAGGAAAATGGATGTAATTGTCTGAATATTTCTCGCAGACGTGTATGGACAATTTCATCATTCCAATCAAGATACTGACGTGCACGTGCAAGATCCCATGTAATCTGATTGAATGTCATTGCATATAAATCTCGATATCGAGCATTCTGATAATACTGTAACTTTTGAATCCAAGCTTCAATACGATCAAGATTGCGGACGGAATAATCCGTGTGCATGATACTACCAAGATTCTGCACGTAATGGTATAGCTGCTGTGGAACTAAAGCTACTTTATCGCAATTATCGATAACTTTATATATGGTGCTCTCATCTTCATGCAACCGACCTATAGGGAATCGAATCGTATCCCACAACTTACCAGAATACAGTTTGTTCCAAGCCGCTACATAATCAGTACTAGAGTTACCATGCATTCGCTTTAGACAATACTTACTATTAACGAATGCCACTTCATCAGCAATACGATGATTATCAACCGATATTCTTGATTTATTATCCTCTATACAGATGGAACAAATGGCCATATTTGCTTTCCCGGAAATAATGGCCGACAGCATTGAATCAACATACCTAGAATCAAGGTAATCATCGCTATCCACGAATGCGATATATTCGCCAGACATCATCTCTAGACCAGTATTGCGTGCAGCGGATAATCCACTATTAGCTTGATGTACTACTCTGATCCGTTTATCTTGTTCCGCCCATTTATCGCACAGCAGTGGGCAGCCATCGAGAGAACCATCATCAACCAGAATAATTTCCAGCTCTTTATATTCTTGCGTGATGATACTTTTGATACATCGATTCAGGTACCTCTCAACGTTATATACTGGCACTATTATGCTCACAAGAGGGCGATCACGCATCAACGCATCTCCCTTGCTATCGTAGATAAATTTCCCATAGCCATTTCCAATTCAAGGTGATAAGTATTTTCTGCAAACGTGTCATCCATGAATGATTCAATGCTTTCATCATGCAAGGCCGCAATTGCGAATCACCGGTCATCTCCATAACGTAATCGGCTTTCTGCGAAGCGCTAATTTCTTTGCCGCCTTTAATCATGGGAATCACCCAGCCGATGTCATTGGCTATATGGAAAGACACATTCTCGCATACCCCCTTATCATTCATGTAATCCGCAAAGAACTGTATTTTCTTATGATTCGCTTGGACCACGTTCAGCGACTTCTCTCGCTTGAACACACTTGCCATACCGCTCTCCAGATGCCGGTATTCATATAACGCTTTGCTCGAGGTAAACACATTAGGCTCGGCTTCAAGAGCAGCAAGCACGAACACAAGATCTTCTTCATAGCACATCGCCGCATCAAAACGAACATGCTCCACCAACCTGTGCGCGAATAATTTGCCCCAAGGTGGGTTAAGGTAGTCAGCGCGCAATAGATAAGACAATGTAGTGTAATAATCCGATTCATCGGCAATGGCTGCCATATCGTGGTCAATCACATTGGTGCGCGATACATTTCCATACTCATCGATATAGTGTTTGCCGAATATCACCAGATCATAATCGCCAACTAACACTTGTTTAACGCTGTAACGAACTGCATCTGTCTTCAGTAGGTCATCGCTATCCACAAACATCACATAATCGCCGGTGCAGTGATCCAAGCCCACATTGCGGGCACCGGAAGCTCCCTTGCCATTGTCCAGATGAATTACGGATACCCGCTCATCACGCTCAGCCCACTCGTCACATATCCGTGGGCATTGGTCGGGTGAAGCATCGTCAACCAGAATAATTTCCAAGTTAGAGTAGGTCTGGCCAACAATACTGCGAATGCATTCGTCTAAAAAAACGTTCCGCTTTATAGACCGGGACGACGATACTTACCATAGGCTGATTCGGGGAATTCTCTGGCATCATGCTCTCCCCGCTCTGTTCAGATACAGGTCTTGCAACCGTGCGGCGACATCGCGAATATCGTAGCCCGCCGCACGCACATCATCGGCATGATTCCGACGTTCGCCTGTCTTTTCAAGGGCATCGCGCATCTCATGCGCCCACTGCTCAGCTGATTCTTTCAGCGACACATAGTGCAACAAATCGGTGACCTTGGCCTCTGGAGGCACAGCATCGGCAGAAGCAAAGCATGGGAGCCCCGCACATTGCGCCTCGACATACACAATGCCTAACCCCTCATATAGCGAAGGCAGTAGAAAAGCATCCATGGCCTGGTAGTAAGGCGACACGTCGCGCTGCGACCCCATGTATAACACAGAATCTTTGATACCTAGCTGCTCGATACGCTCATCCATGAGTGAACGCAACTCACCAATGCCAACCAACATCAGCAAAGAATCAGGCACCATGCGGTGATATTCGGCGAATACGTCCAGCAGGAATAACGGATTCTTCTGTGTACGGAATCGCCCGCAAAATCCAATCACAGAGGTGCTTGGTGCAATGTGTAGCTCAGCGCGCGTGGCACTACGCACCACTTCATCATAAGCGAAATGCACGGTGTTAATACCGTTACGAACCCACGTGAATGGCTTGCCCGGGAACATATATTCTGCGGCGGCCTTTGAACAAGCACAATACAAATTCGGATACCGGCTAATTTGGTGTCTAGTCTGCCATTCCCGAAGACACCATATCAATGTATGAGCCAAATCATCATGGTCATGGCTCGCAGCGGTACCCGCGTTATGAGAGTGCAGAATACGAAGCTGCACTCCGTTCTCCGCCGCATATTTAAGAGGAAGCGCGTATGGGAAATTCGCGTTTACGTGAATGCCTTGTATTTCAGGATGGTCTCGGAAAAACGACATCAATGCAGTACGGGACTTCATCATGGATTCGTGCTGCGATACCATGACACGGAACACACGACCGCCCAAGGCAAGGATCTCATCCTCGAAGGCCAGCTTGTCCGCATCATGATCGCATAGGAAATCGAACTGCACCTTGGATCGGTCGATATGCCGGTAGATATCCATCATCAGGCAATCGACACCGCCAAGATTCGGCCCCATGCCCCACTGCAGAATGCGAACAGGCTCATTCATGGGTTACTGCTCCCCTTTCAGCACCGTCAAGCTATGATATATCCGCGGGATATGAATCATCGCCCATATTTTGGCCTTGCGCAATACAGACACCTGCGGGCTGGATAAAACATACGACGCTCTATCGGCAAGACGGTGTCGGCAATACGCGATCGTTGCGCCATCCGCTTGCTTATTCAATACATCATAGAGCGTGTCATACCAGCTGCATGCGGCCATAAGCCAACGCCACTTTATCTGTATATCCGCTTTTCTCTAGATAATTGCAGTACCGTTCGGAACTGATGCCCTTATCCAAGCTATGAGCATTCATTCCCGCAGTAGTTATAGATTCAGTACGGATGCAATAATGGTAGAAGCCACGAGGATTGAAATAGATTCCACGCATCTTTCGGTATATATGCGCCAGCAGATAGTAATCTTCGTTATCGAGGCCCTCAGGGAAGAGAACTACGGTTTTCCCTTCGTCGTCCTTGAACAAGGTGGCATCAAACAGTTTGTTCCATACGGCGCTGGCCATGCGATTGCTTCGATACAGGAAATTGTGTAGCGCTTGGTCACTTGTGAAAACCCGTTGTGGCAGGTCGCCATCAATGCACTGCTCACGCCCGTTCTCATAGTTTTTGATGGTACCGCACATCACCACATCCACAGCGGATTGCTCATCCATCCATCTATTCATCGTGGCCAGCATTTCGGAATCAATCCAGTCATCACTGTCCACAAATGCAATCCGGGCACCCATTGCAATACCAAGTCCCTCATTACGAGCCGATGATAATCCCCCGTTGGCTTTGTGAACAACACGGATACGATCATCTAAACGAGACCAGGCATCACACATCTCCGAAGACTTATCCGTAGAACCATCATCAATCAAGATGATTTCCAAGTTCTTATAAGTCTGCCCCACAATGCTCGTTACACAACGATCCAGCCAACGCTCAACGTTGTATACGGGCACGATAACGCTGATTACCAAGTGACCACCTGATACATTATGCATTTGCGTACACATAATCGCACCAAACCTCAAAACACATGAGCGAGTGGGTACCCACAATTCCACTCACGATCTTCTCTCCAGAACTCTCATCATCGGCCGACCCCTAATACGCAATCTAATCCGATGAAGTGACGTTGAGACTGCGTTTTGACTTCGCCGATGTCCACGCGCTCTCTTGCAAGTACTTTGCGACAGATTGAAATATCGTCAGACTTAAAATTACGTAAATCCAATCTTATATCAGAGGCGAATCCAATATCATCCAAACTATGCGAGGTCTTATCGCTGTAAATGATTGGAAGCACCTTACAGCCAGCAGCAAGTCCTAGAATCGACGCATGGAATCGTGTTCCCACGATAACTTCCGACTCCGCTATCGCACTCAGAATCCGAGATGTATCGTTATCATATGTCAAGCAGTCATGTTGAATCGACTCCTGCGCAAGGAGATGACTGATACGGGCAACCGCCACATCATCATGCTCAACGGTTGAGAATCCACACAGTTGAATATCATATCCCAAATTCGCATAGCAATTTGCAGCATTAACAATCCACGAATCATAATCCGCAGAACATGAAGATAAATCACGGAATTTCATCGTATTGCCGAGATCAACAACAGAGAACAGGACCTTTTTCTTACGTTCCACACGTGGAAATTCCGTTCCGAACAAAATATCCGGAGCGACCCTTATATGCTCATCACTCTTAAATAGTTGGAACGAGTATTGGTCACGGAAGCAGATATCGGTAACATATTTATTGAAAATGTCGCTATATGACTTCTTGTACCAGGAGTTACGATACGGTCCAAAATTCGTTCCAAGAACAAAAGTTTTATCAGCCGATGAATATAAACGTTTGCGTTGCAAAACGTCACGCAGAGAAAACACCGTAGTGAACAACGAATGTTTCCAGATCGGTTGTATATATAGAGAGCCACCGATGACCACAAGAATGCCGCAATTCCTCACTGACTGACATTTCAAGGCAGCAAGTTCATTCGTATATGAAATCGAAGACAGTAAAGACAGCCTGCCCCCCAATGCACTCTTCTTGCGCGGAGGCCTTACGAGACTAATATTATGGTACCTTTCAAGGAGCCAATCATAGGAACCATCCACCACGCATGTGAAATGCACATCAGGGTAACGCCTGAGGAGAGTTTCCAAGAATAAATCGTCACCTAAATTGTGCGCAAGATAGCATTCAAGGAATACAGAATTCATAGTTGTGCTCTGCATGACATTCTCCCTACCTGTTTCTCTTGCCTACAACAAGCCGAAGCAAAGGCACACAACGCATACCGTGCATGCCAGTCAATACGAGAAATATCAATACGCCATAAACCCAATAATATGGAACCGCCATCGCAGTAATCATCATCTGCACGCCTAACAGCACAATGGAAATAACCAATATGCAATAGTTCACATCGATTGACACAAGGCGTCTTGAATTTATCATGCGCATTACATAAATCACCGCGTTGCATAATATGCTGGCTGCTCCTGCGCCATAGAGTCCCAGAACAGGAATCAACCCTGCTGTTGCGATGACGCATACCAGTGAGCCAACTATCGTGGTTGTCATGAGGTATTTCGTTTTCATCAGTGTGGTATAAACCGTTCCGTAGAACGTATTCATACAGCTGAAATAGAAGCCGAGCAAGACAACCGGAATCAACGTCCACGCGGAATAGAAACTCTTTTGCAGCATAAATGAAGCCAGCAACTGCGAAATCAGCATGATGAAAGATGCACCGACCGTCAAAACTGCTTGCAACGGAATCAATATCATCGAGAAGAATTTCCCGATGTCGCTCTTACGATATTCCTGGAATGTTGAGAGCTGCCATGCCTGCTGAAAAATGGAATATGCCAGATTCAACAGATTCGGAATCTTACTGGCTGCTGCATAAAGTCCTGATGCACCAATCCCCAGCATTCCAGTAATGAAGAAGCGATTGATACTTGTTCCAAGCCACCAGAAAAGCGTATTGGGAACCAATGGTAATGCATATACCAACATATTCTTAATCAACGGCACATTACCGGAAAGCGAACGAAGAGAATAATACTTATAGTGCTTACCGACAATGGTATAAATTGCAGTACCGACCAACGGACCGGCACTAACAGATATGAAATATCCCTGAATGCCGATTCCCTGTCGCACGATTAAAAGATATGCGCTGATACCTGTGATGAGTGTTGAGATCGATGCGCATATCGGTATGATTTTAATCTGGTTCAATCCGCGTGCTACATTACCCGCATAGGTCATCAATGCCGTAGACACATACATTAGCAGAAAGTACCCAGAGTAATTGCCCAGCCCGCCGAATACAGAGAGTTTCAGTACAGGAAGCAACAACGCGACAATGGCACAACTCAAGCCGATAACAATCAGGCCATATGACACCACTGATTTCTGATCATTGCTGTCATCTATCACAAAACGCAACACCGCATCGGATATCGACATTGACGCAATAGGCAGGACCAAAGAAATCACCGTCAAAGACATGTCGGTGATGCCAAACTCTTTGGTCGACAAGTAGTACGTATACAGAGGGACAAGCAAGAAAGTAATAAGTTTAGTCGCGACTGTATTAATGCCGAACAAGCCTATATTCAATAACAGAGTTCTATACTTATTCATAATCGATCAATCTCTTTACGGTAATAATTACCCAAGTACAACGACCTTTAAGGCAGCCATTGCTTCACGTTTTTCGGATGCATTAAGCAATGACCAAGGCAATGCAGGCAATGCCGTAATAATTCCTCGACGCAATTTTTTCTTCAACTCGGTTATCGCATTATTCTTATCGGCACCACGCAGACCTCGCAGCATAAGGCTAAAAGCATATACTCGATTATATTTGGCGCATCCCAAAAGATTTGGATGATGCGCTGCGATATACTGTTCCTGCATACGCTGGCTGCGCATCCAATCAAGCTTGGAATCTATTCCAACTCCATGCACCGAGGATTGCTCGTTTATGCTGTAATGGTAGCCTTGAATATGAGATACCGTGATTCGAGAACATCTGGAACGCACTCGCATGAGCATATCGGCGTCTTCTCCGACTTTCAGCTCCTGAAATTGCAGATTCGAATATTTTTCCGTTTTTGTCAACGTGCGCCATAACTCAAATCCAAAACGTCCCAATACATGCATCTGCATAATCTCTTCAGCATCAGATACAAGGGCGCATGCGCTATTCGACTCAACCCGCTTCTTGGACACCGCCATATCAGCGTTAGATTCAACCAACAATTGATACATCTCATCCAAATAGTGCTGATCAATCCAATCGTCACTATCGACCCATGCCAACAAATCACCAGTGGCACATGCCAAACCCGTATTCCGTGCTTTCGTCACTCCACCATTCTTCTGATGAACGACCTTGATGCGGGCATCTTTCACTGACCATGTATCACACATGGCCGGGCAGTCATCCGGCGAACCATCATCAACAAGAATGATTTCCAGATTACGGTAGGTTTGGCTTACGATACTGCTACGCAACGATCCAGTGTTTGCTCAGCCTTGTAGACCGGCACGATCACGCTAATCAACGCATCCGGCGATTGCATTTCACCCGTCATCGCGACACCTTCGATCTTATCCGCTTCAACAGGTTAACCGCACGCATGATGATTCGCGTAGCTAAGACATTGCCGTTATGGATGAGCACGGTCATCAATCGATTTTTGGTACCGACCGCATTCACTGAGCGCGCACATTCGCGTACCACCGGATTGGCAATGATACCACGTACTATTGTTCCTCTCCTCTGCCGAATTTGCGGTCTACGATCGGCATATAGCAGAGAGAGCACAATCCACACATTCGTTATCAATCGATTATCGTGATCATTCAGATATGTCGGATTCCATTCCTGAATGATGGGCAACAGTGCGGCATGGACGCTCACGCGTCCTTCCAGCAGACGCGGATCAAATGTGTTCATGGTGCTGCCCGCACGCATCGAGTATCGATACAACGGCTCATCAATGGCAACCACCCGTTCCGCAGCCACATACAAGGGGAAGTTGAATGCGGAGTCCTCACCACCGGCAACGCTTCGGGGAAGCGGATTCCAACCTGCTTCACAAACGAGGTCAGGAACAACTTATTCCACGGCGGGCATACATATTGGCCATGGCTCAGTTCCAAAAAATGACGTTTGAATTCTTTAGCAGTCTCCGCAACGAACGCCACGGAACTTTGCTGCGCGGAATCCAGCAGTGTTCCCTCATCGTTGTAGCGGTCATTCATATTGGCGTAGAAGACTATCTGCGCATCATAACGTTGCGCGGCTCGCACAGCGGTTTCAGCCAATTGAGGTTCAACGGCGTCATCGGAATCCACAAAACACAGATAATCACCGTGGGCAGCGTCCATACCGGCATTACGTGCAGCGGAGACCCCTCATTGGCACGATGCAAGACGACAACTCGACTATCTCGGTCTGCCCATTCATCGCATTTCTTCGAGCTTCCATCAGGCGAGCCATCATCAACGAGAATAATCTCAAGATTCTTATACGTCTGATGCACGATGCTGCTCACACAACGATCAAGCCATCGTTCAACTTTATATACCGGAACCACAACACTGACCAATGGCAAGCCGGCATTACTGTTTTCGCTTGTTACAGCGCTCATGCGTGTACCGTCACAATCTCATCAGCGCTAAAGCGCTGAGACTTACAGGTCTTCACCTCATCACGGAAATGGCCGACCGCAATGTACATAACGAGGAATTCGCTGTCCGGGATGTGGAGCAATTCACGCGTCGCTTCATCACGTTTCATCGGCAACATGGTGTTAAGCGGACACGCGGCAATCTGCTGTTCCTCCAGTGCAAGCAACAGCGACATACCGAACAGTCCACCATCCGTATAGCATTCGTTGCGTTCATCCTGGTTCATCATCGTCTGATTGTCACCAGTGATAAGCACCAACGCAGGCGGCATCGGGTACCCACGGAATCCGCCCTGCAATGGCATGGCCTTTTGATGAGCTCTGCATCAGTGATGATGTGCACTCGTGTGGGCTGACGATTGCAGACCGACGGCGTACGCATGGCGACACGCACCGCATTCATGATTTCTTCCACCGTCACCGGGGTTTCAGCGAATTCACGTACCGAATGGCGCTGTTCCATAAGTTGGGAGAACGAAAGCTCTGCGTTATCACGCTTGTCTGTACTCCGGATGATAAGGTCTCCGCCGCTTCGGTCGTTCGTGGATTCAATCTCGTTCCATATCCGTTGGCTGAACAGATCTTTGGCATAAGTCAAATCGAATTGCTTGGCCTCATGCCGCACACGATATTCGTGCAATGCGGATAGAGCGGTTCGATAGACTCGTTATGTGCGATGTCCGGGTCTGTGGTACGCAGCGTCTCTATCAGCGGCGCCATCTGAGCCAACACCTTTTTGCCGAAACCATATCGGAAATCAGTGTGACTCAGCCCCTTTTCAATCTGATGGGTAAAGAATACGATCCTAGTTTCCAGATGACTTTTGCGCGTGGAGCCTCGTCTTGCGTAGTTGCGGCGGAACCGCTTCATCTGGTGAAGGGTTTCACGTCGTAATTTCATATCGGATTCGCATCCGCGTAACCATGCCAATGCCGATTCAGGCAGGAGACGTTTCATCAAAGCCTTCATGATGTGCTCCTTTTACTCGTTCACCTGCAACGCCGATTGCAGATAATCCAGCGAACGGTTGCGTTCCACATCCAATAGCGGATACACACACTCATAATCGATAACGTCATCGGTCCAAGCCTCGCCCTCGATAAGCTGCTGCCGCTCCAAACCACATGTGGAGAGCAATGAGCTCATACGGTCATCCATATTGACCTTACCGTTGTGCTTGCCACGTACCACATGGAACTGTTTGCCGAACAGAATGGAGAATGCCGTGCCATGGAACGAGGCGGTCAACACGTGCTCAGCGTTCTTAATCAGGCTGAGGTAATGGTTCGGTGCCGCCACCTCCAGCAGATGGAATCCATACTTCTCAAGACCATACGACTTATTGCCGGTGAACATTACATACACCGCAACCCTGTGGCCTGAGCATACTGTTGCACAGCCTTAGCCGCGCTGTCGTTAAGTTCTATGGAGTCAATCGCGTAGTAGAAGATATACGGTTCCTCGACTAGCCGAGGAGCCGTGATTTCCTCGTAATCTTTCCGCTCAAGCAACAATGTGGGGTCAATAACCTGCGTCACCGGCTTGTCCAACAGCGGCTGGAGATAATCCTGCGCAGTCTTCTCTCGCACGGAAATGGCCTGGTAATCAGCCAGTAGTGTTCGATAATGGTTAGCAAGTGCCGTATCTCCACGTTTGTCAAGAATATGACCGCCCATGCTGGAGGCGTAAGAAACCTTAGGCTTGTGATGAACAAAGCTTAGGAAGTAAGCGTCACTATAATCCCACGCGTCCATGTTCCAGATCTGATCGCTGCCGGAGACGAATACATCGTATTGTGTCTCAAGATCACCCATCTGGGAGAGGTCCTCATAAAACTTCGGAGTGAGTTGCAGCGCCGAGTGCATAAGGTTAGTGAAATCGTTGTGACGTCGTTGAATCAGCTTGTGGTGGAACAGCGCATACAGATTCTTGGCGATGTCCTTCGGACCAGACACCTTCTTGTATACGTCATACAGATATTGCTGCCGGGGCGTCGAGAAATTGATGATATCGCAGTCATAGCCAAGCTGTTGAATCTTGCGCTGTGTGGCATACGCCTGCAAGAACGAACCATTATTGTGCGCAGCGTGATATGTAATCAGAGCTACCGAACGCGTGGGCATGTCAAGTGTCCTTTCAAGATGCAGCGCTAATACGACGCGGCTTCCCCAGGATTTGGGGGAAGCACCGGTTGGTGAATTCGACCATCGGAACGCATAGCAATACAGCAATCACTATACAAGCCCCTCCCCAAAGCAATTGCCATGGCCATGTGATGTTATTGAGAGGAATACCGCAGGCTCCCAGGATCTCTTCTCCGATAAGCAATCCCACTTGGTTCAGACTGTAGAAGATGAACGAATTTTTGCCTATGTATCGCAACAGTGAACTCACTGGCTTGGCGGCAGCGGTCCGCTCGTGGTATTCCAGCAACTGCAACAACCCCAACACCAACGCGATGCCGCCCAACGCGCCCATCATGGTGAACGGATACCATCCATACTCGTTCATATACACGTCGAGACGCTGATGGGCAATAGTTACATTCAACCACGTGCCTGCAGCCGTTACTACCAACCATAGCGGCAACCATGCCGGTCGGGTGATCGAGGCAAACCAAGTTTTACCCGGGGACTTAGCGAGGTACCCAAGCACAAAGAATCCGAAGCCCGTACATGCGGTTTCCAAACTCCACGGCACGATTTTGCCAATGAACGTGGCATAACAGTAGCCGACCACGGAGGCAATCAAAGCCAGAGACAAAAGCACACCAGCATGTTCCTTTGCCAGACCGAAAATCCAATAGGCCATAAGCTCGATGATGAATATGCTGACGAAGAACCATGGAATCACCGAGTAATCGCCGCCACGCAATTCCACGAAAACACCAATCAACAGCTTCAACGGGTTCACGGAATACGCTTCGCCTGCGATCAAGCCGTTCAGCCATTTGAAGAAGACTATGAGGAAACCGAACGTCAAGCCGGGGATAATGAGCGTGCGGACCTTATGCCAGAGGAATGGTCCGAACGAATGATATTTCCTAGTGGAAAACACATAACCAGAAAGGAAATAGAACACTGGGATATGGAAGGCATAGAACGAAGCCCTCACTGGTTCCGGGCATATGGCATGCCCCCAGAACACCAGTAATATGGCCAATCCCTTACCATAGTCCACCCAAGAGATGCGCCGGCACCCGCAGAATGCTGTAGATTGTCGTTCATTCGTATCACTACCTTGATATCGGGCGAAGCACCATGTTCAGCAACGTCTTCCACTGGTCGATGATGGTTTCCTTGGCAAAGCGACCATCGCCGTCACCGGCATGCAGAGCATACCGCTCGCGTATTGCCCTGTCTTCAATGAGGCGATTGACGCTTTCAGCCATGCCAGAAATATCATCTGGACGCACTAAATTACCGTTGAGTGCATCTTCAATAATCTCTGACGGTCCGGTCGGGCAGTCAAAACTCACAATGGGAAGACCATACGCCTTAGCTTCCAGCAATACCATCGGCAAGCCTTCAAACCGTGAGGTCAGCACGAAAAACGCGGATTTACGGTAGTAGCTGTCCGTATCCGGTACTCGACCTTTCAGTATGAGTTGCTTACCGATGCCTGCTCGAGCTATCTTCTCTTCGAGCATTGGACGGTCTTCGCCTTCACCGAGAATAAGCCACTGCCAATCCGGGTGCCGCGGAAGCACCTGCTCCGCTACATCCACGAGCATGTCGAACCCTTTTTGATAGGTCAGACGACCGGAACTCAAAATCGTCTGAGACGCAGCAGCATATACCGGTGCCGGACTCGGTACGATCATTGGGTTCGGAATGTCGATGACCGGACATTTGGGGTTGAGATGCTGCTCATATAGGTTCTTGTCCGCTGTGGTGAGCGTCACTATGGCATCGGCCTTACGGGCCGCCCACGGCCGCGTTAGTTTACGGTAGGGCACACCGGGATTCTGCAGATAGTTGAAATGCTCCCAAGAGATGACCTTCACACCCGTGCCACGTTTCAATGGCAACGTATACATGTCGAGAATGCCGTCGATATCAATCAGCACGTCAATATGATGCTTTTTACCAGTCCGCGCAGCTGTTTTACCGTATCAAAGTAATGCTGAATACCGTGTGTGACTGTCGAATACACAGTGTCCCGTTTGATGGCCTCGTCAATCGGGAAAAACGGTTGTGGCTGCTCCTCGAACAAACTGATGAAAAAAACCTTATAGGAGGAATCCTTCACCAACTCATTTGCCACCATAATGGAAACGTTCTCCGTGCCCCCGGATCGAGTAATGTCACCAGAGAAAAACGCGATATGCGACCTCGTCACGCGACTTCACCTTCCCATGACGATGAGTGTTTGGATTGCTTATGGAACTTGGATTTAAGGGCCGCCGCATTGGCCTTCCATGCTGAAACACATTGGTTGGAAGACATCACCAGTAAATGGAGCACCGGGAAAGTCGCTGATTCGTGCCGCACCCACGAGCCGAAATCGGGTTCGAAAATAGCTGACGCGAGGAAATAACCCAAGAAAATGGACAATGCGAGGAACTGGTTTTCATCCTCGATCTCATCGACATGAACAAACAAACTGGCCAAATATACCGTAACCGCCAGCTGGAAAAGCAAGAATGGAATATACTGCATGCCTTCGTCAGTAATTCCACGGGAACGAGCATACGGGCCGCGTTGATACCGTAATTCACGAGGAATAGCGGAAGATTGCCGCTCGATGCGCTATCACCGCCAATCCAATTCTGAATGATGGTGACCGAGGCCTCGGTATCCGCATCACGACCAGCAAGGCTGGCATCGCGAACACTCATAATCAATTGGAATTCATCTGGCTTGGCCACACGTGCGACAAACATCACCGCGCATACCAGCACATACATACTGAGCAGAATTCCCAGTAATCGAACCACACGAGGAAGATTAACAAACCGGTGGAACAGGCGCAGAATGCAATAGACCGCAATGGCCAGCGCCGCAATCAGAATATAGTAGGCACGGAACACCGTACTTTCAAAATACAGAATCAACGATGAAATCAATAGCTTCACCGTGGTGTTGCCGATAGGCGAGATAATCACCAGATATACGGCAAAGAAGAACAGGAATTGAATGACGTCCTTGCCGATATTGAACACATAAATATTCAGCAATCCAACGCAAGCAAGAAGGAACACTAATTGAGGCAGATCCGGCTCGTCAATTCTGGTGATTACCAACAGAATGATACCCGTCATCAACAGACCGAGGAACCAGCTCCAATCAGTCATCTTGACAAAATTGAACACGTTAACGGTCTTGAAGAAATTCGCAGCCACCTCATATGAGCCGCCCCATGCCTTGACCGAATCATCGCCGTTGGCCATACCGAGAATACGGTTATTGTCAAAAAATATTTCTTCGGCAACATCAGCGTAATGATTTTCGCAATCATCATAACGATGAATGTCAGCATTATAGCGGCGTTTTTATTATGGTTGTCACGCCAATTATGAACGACTTGGTCCGTCTCTATTTGTTCCATCAGCGGCGTTCCCTCGCTTCAGCCTTGGCTAATGCATTCACATAAAAATCCTGCAGCCATTCGGCGTTCTTCACGATGTCATATCCCGCCTTGGTTACTGATTTCGCACCGTCGGCGCGATCAGACTTCGCGGCATATTTGTCACTCTGATCGAGAATATGCTTTGCCCATTCTTCGGGAGTGGAGTCCAAAGTCATGATCTGCACATTCCCGGTTACATCGCATTGCGGCGGCACTTTATCGGAAATCATGCAAGGCAATCCGGCGGATTGTGCCTCAATCATGGTCATGGGAAAACCTTCGAACAAGGAAGGCAATATGAATAAATCCATTCCTTGCATAAGGCGGTTCACATCGGTGCGCACACCAGTAAAGACCACACTCTCATCAAGACCAAGCTCATGTACCTTGGATTTGACTTGATTCTTGAGACTGTCGTCCAGTTCTCCACCGCCTACGAGCCATAGCCTGCTATTCGGACGCATCTTATGCACTGCAGCAAAGATATCCACAAGCTGCATGTGATTTTTCTGAGGGAAGAAACGGCCCACGTGACCGAGGACGAAACAATCTTCAGGAGTCTGGAACTCCGCGCGTACCTCTTCAGCCACTGTTGGGTCGTAGCGGTACAGAGCTGTATCTACAGCATTGCGCTCCTGGATCACCTTACTGCGATTCTTCACGCCAAACAGCCAATCACCAGCTTCCTGACCACACGCGAAATAATGTGTGGCATAGGGAGGCAGACGGAAACGGAAGTACTCACGAACCACAGACTTCAAATCAAATCCCACCGGACGATTGTGTGCATGGGCGATGCGCACTGGAACACCCATCTCCTTAGCGATACGCAACGCGAAATAGCTGCGTTCCTCCAGATTGGAATGGATAATCCGATATTCGGGATGTACCTTAAGAAACCCACGAAACTGACGCTTGTACTTGTCGAAATATTGCGGATATAGCGGACACATGCGGTACACTTTTCCGCCAAGTTCCGCAATCTCGTCCTCATAGGCGGCCTTATAGTCACGGTTGACGAGAAAATCATATTGAACCTTGCTGCGGTCCATGCGCCGCAGATAATTCATCGTCATGGTCTCGGCACCGCCACGGTCCATCACCGTGTCCAGCACGAGCACGCGCACCGGCTCGCTCATCGTCTAATCTCCTCAATTACCAGTTCCGTATTCTGCCGCACAATGACGTTATCCGGAATATCCTTCACAACCACGCAGCCAGCGCCTACCACTACATTATCGCCGATGGTTACACCTTTAAGAATCGTCACACTGGAGCCAATCCAGCAATGTTTCCCGATAGAGACCGCAGCCTCGCTGTATCCTTGGTCTTTGATCGGCGTCGTCGGATCGGCAAATCGGTGGTTATGATCGTAGATGCGCACGTTCTCGCCGAAATCGTACCGTCACCGATAGTGATGCTCTTGCGCGCATGCAATGCGCAGAAATCATTGAAGAACACGTCATCGCCAAGAACCACGCGACCACCATTCTCAATTGTCAGCTGAAATGCACGGCGCATATGGAAGCGCTTGCCATACACGAAATCACCGTGGAAAACAATACGGTACAACCACTTCAGCATTAGCCCTGTGAACCGGTACCATACCTTGATGAGTATCATGGCTTGCTGCGCTCCTTACATTCATTACTTGCCCACGGCCATGTCTGACGATTCGACCGGCATTATGGCCCCATTCGTTGGGCCTACGACTATTGTTCGTACTCTTCGGTAATTCTACGGATCATTGCCCCTTCAGTGAATCGCTGGCGGTAGGTGTCCTTCACCGCCTCGAAGGTCGGGGAATCGTCCAACAACTTTTCAACGGCCGCGGCGCCTGTGCAACATCACCTACAGCGAACAATTCACCGTTGACACCAGGCAAAACAACCTCGTCATTGCCCGTAGTGCGGGTAGCCACAATCGGCACACCAGCACACAACGATTCCAACAACGAGTATGGCATGCCTTCATACAGAGAGGGCAGTAAGTACACATTGAATGCACGTACCAATAGGCTGGTATCCTGTCGGTAGCCAAGCAGGTGTACGAATCCTTCGAGATGATGAGAAGCAACAAAATCACGCACCTGATCTTGCAGTTCTCCTGAGCCTATATATACGAAATGCGCATTTCTGCCATCATCGTGCACACGTTCGGCGATACGCACGAATGTCATCGGATCCTTGCGAGCGTCAAGCCATGCGGCTACACCAACAATCGGCACATCCTGAGGTACCAAATCATCCAATCCCAATCGGTGTCTAGACTCGGCACGAGTGGGCAACTGCAATTCAGGGACACCGTTGTAAATCACGGCGAATTTGCTCGGCTTATCGATGTGATGCCTGAGCGCACTGCGATATTCGCCATCACTCACATTGAAAGTACGTGTGGTTGCCCAACGACTCATCACGCGCTCAGCCAATCCAAACACCGCTCTCTTCTTCGCAGAGAACTCCGGCGCGTCAAACGCATAAGCATGCGGGGTATAAAAGATTTTCGGCACATGCTCCAGTTTGGCGGCGGCACGTCCAACAAGCCCGGCAATCGAACTATGGCAGTGCACAATATCCGGCTTGATGCGGCGCAATGTAGCCCGTAGGATTTCACCGCTTTCCAACTCGCCCGAAGGCCAGCGGAACGAACCAGATTGGAATCAAGAATCAGCGTGACGTGCTTTGCCAGCTCTTCACGCTGTGACTCGAACACGTGGTCATATCGTTCTCCGTAGATGAGCGTTAATTCATAGCGCTCCGGATCGAGATTCTTCAACAACTGGAGTACATGCGTGCGTACGCCTCCGCCTACTGTCTCCACAATAAAGACGACTCGTTGCCTCAAATCTCTGCCTTCCCCTAGAACGTGTCCACCTTACGGAGTTCTCACTCCGCGCAGTCGGTTCTCTCGATTCTCCACGTATAATCAACGACCATCGGCCGTTGTACGACGCCCACGGCGGGCATTACGGGAAGCGGAATTCTGTGATGAGTCACCCGTCGAGGCCTTCGTACGGCGATTCTTGACTTCCGACTCTTCATAGTAGTAATAGTTGCCCTTACGGCTACGCTCATGCGCAACGCGGTTGAACGCCACACCGCCAATCCTTACGTGGGCGACTTTCAGCTCGCGCACTGTATTGCGCAGAGCCTTCTTCTGTCCAACATTCCGGCTGACAACGAGCAACACCGTACCACCGGAGCGAGCAAACACCGATGCATCGTTGGAAACCTGAATAGGGCGGTGTCGATGATTACGTGGTCATAATGACGAGTGGCCTGGTCCACCATGTCACGCATGACATTGGAACCAAGAATCACATTCGAAGTAGAAGTTTCCTCAACAGGCAACACCTGCATCTCGGGCTTCCAATACCGTTGCACGGCAGTACGTGCATCGACATCACCCGCAAGCAACTTAACCAAGCCCACTGCATTGTTCAAGCCCAACGCCTTCGCCACAGAGGGGTGACGAGCATCCGCATCAATGAGCAGTACGCTCTCACCCTTCTCTGCATATACGGCTGCGAGATTGACCGAAACCGAGGTCTTACCCTCGCCAGGCACGGCAGAGGTCACGATAATCACATTGGAATGATCATTATCAGGGCGATCCTCATTACCGTTCTCGACGAACGACAGATTAGTGCAAAGCCTGCGGAATTCCTCAGCCGCATGGCCACGCGGCTTGACGATGACCGCAGGAACATGCCCGGCGACAGTGAAGCTCTTCGGGATAGATGCGAGAATCGGCGCATTGACCGCATTGGTAATGTCGGTCTGTGCATGAATATTGTTGTCTGCAAGCTCCCGCAGGAATGCACCCAACACAGCCACCACAAGAGCTGCGACCACACCGATCGCCATATTCGCTATGATGTTAGGCGAGGAGGGCAACGTAGGTTCAACAGGCTTCTGCACAGTAGTCAGCGTCAACATGTCCGAAGCATCGGCGGAAACCTGCTTGTTGAGTTGCTTGGCCACCTCGTTAAGAATCAGCGTGGTGTCTTTGGCGTTCGGATAAGTGACCGTGATATCTAACAAAGTGGTACCGGTAACGTTCTCGGCAACAACCAGCTCCTGAGCTGCGGCACGGTCTCGTGCAGACCCAAATTGTCGATAGTCGGCTGAAGCACGGCATCAGACTGAACCACTTCAATATAATTCGCCAACTGAGCCGCTGCCGACGACGCCGCTGCCGACGACGATTGGGCCGTACTCGCATCTGCACTGGCGGTAGCCTTTGGCATCAGTTGAATCTGAGCGGAATACATGGGGGTAGCAGTGAAGGTGAAGCCAGCTACGGCACCCACGGTAACTACAAACAGAATAATCTCAAGAATCCAGTGGCGCTTAATGGCCCGGAACAAATCCGCTACCGTCATCTTCTCCCTTTCGCTGACGTTTCACATTTCACACTGGCATAACTCTACTCAGGGGTATGCCAAGATGCAGGACACGTCCCACAGGCGCACAATATCATCGCGGCGGAAGGATGGCGGCGCGCTATCGTTTTTGCCGTGAGTACGTCGACAAAGAAACCCCGAGCATGAGCGTTGATATTCCAACGTTCATGCTCGGGGTTTTCATATATGAGGCACTTTCTCTACAGCAGACAGCTATCTGCGAGTTACCGGATGTACCTCTTTGAACGGTGAGACCCTACCGAATCAATTCTTGAAGCTGTGAATCGGAGCGGGAATACGACCGCCACGGGTCACAAAGGCCTCGCAGCTGGTCTGGTTGACTGGAATGATCGGCGCATAGCCATCAGGCCGCCGAAGTTTCGCCATCTCGCCCACGCCCTTGCCCGCCACGGGGATCACACGCACGGCGGTGGTTCTTCTGATTCACCATGCCGATGG